>Ga0190362_1000005_pt1 | contig 31372 bp, 34 predicted proteins | sample 48721856_MG_FD_163437 | JGI IMG/M metagenome (GOLD analysis project Ga0190362, IMG submission 163437) | Hydrothermal vent microbial mat bacterial communities from Southern Trench, Guaymas Basin, Mexico - 4872-18-5-6_MG | ecosystem: Environmental > Aquatic > Marine > Hydrothermal vents >...
AGTTGGGTATTAATGTTTCTGCATATATGATAAAATGCCAACAAAAGCATCGGCACCGGCAAAGATTATCTTGTTGGGGGAACATGCAGCGGTCTATGGAAATCCCGTCTTGGTGGCAACCGTAGATCTCAGAACCTATGTTGCTGTTAAAAAGAGTGGGGATGAGAAATTTTCACTCAGTAATGAAAGTACAAAAGTTAAGGATTTAAAATTCACATTTGCGGAAATTCCGTGGTTGAAGAAGAAATGGAGTACTGTTCTCACTGCAGAGGCAATTGAGAGGATCTATTCTTCTTTAGATATAGATGAGAAAATTGGTCTTGATATAGAAATAAAATCTCATGCCCCAGTTTCTTCTGGGTTGGGAAGCTCAGCATCTGCCGCCTCGGCATTAGTCCTTGCAATTTCAAGGGAATTTGATCTGGAACTGGAGAAGAGGAGGATAGCAAAGATTTCTTGGGATATTGAGAATATTGTCCATAAAAAATCTTCGGGAGTAGACCCATTCTCTGTTACCTTTGGTGGGGTGATCAGATATCAAAGAGGGGAATTTGAAAAGGTAAATGTGAAAGAGTATCCCGAGATCACTATTGGAAATACCGGAGTAATCTCCGATACAGGGGAAATTGTTGGGGATGTTATGAAATTGAAGGAGAATTTTCCAAGGTTTTTTGATAGCTATCTGAAGTTGATGATTGATATTGTAAATTATGGACAAGAATTTTTAGAGCATGGAAATATGGAGGGATTTGGCGAGATAATGAACATAAACCACGGCCTTCTATCTGCCATAGGGGTTTCCTCCCCTGAGCTGGATCAATTGGTCTGGGCTGCAAGAAGGAAGTCTCCTGGAGCAAAACTCTGCGGAGCGGGAAGAGGAGGGGTAATGATAGCATTGGGGGACGTTAGTACGGAGATAGAGAAAGCGGGTGGAAAGGTAATCAAAACCAAGATTTGTGATGAGGGGGTCAGATTAGAAAAATGAAGATGGAGGGATGGAGAAGGTAAGAAAGACGATCAAGGCAGGGAGATTAAAGGACCGATCGGGGACGATAAAGTGACGAAATGGGAAAACTGGATGGTAAACCAAATACTGGTTAGGAGAGTTACAGAGCGTGACGATGCCCAGAAAAGAATACTCAAATGTCTGGGAATGAGCGGTATAGATAGGTTAAATCAGTCAAAATATTTGTGATCTCTTGGGATTCGTGTAGTGCTAACCTTGTCACATATGCAATGCCACAGCATATCTCTTTTGAGTTGGTATGTGTCTAATTGCGTCTCAACAATGCTTTAGTAATCTTTCTAGTTTTGGTGTGTTCTAACAGAGTTATGCTATGCATATCTTCTACTACATCACATAATTTATAGCCTCTGAAATTAAATAATTTCCCAAATATCGTGGATAGCCTTAGACGAGATATTTTTTCATCACAAAATAATATGCTTCGCTAAAGTTTTATCCCCTAATTTATCCTAAATTGGAGAAGAACGAATTTTTTAATCTAGAGAATGGAGATCATTCCGACAACTATCGGAAGTTATCCCAGACCGGATTGGTTTAAGGAGTATCTGAGAAGGTTAGAGGGGCTACAAAAAGAGGGTAAGAAAGAGATCGAAAGGGATAGGTACAGGGATGCATTAGCTCAAATCATGAATGAACAGCTAAATTCAGGGATAAGGTTATTTACAGATGGTCAGTTAATCTGGCAGGACTTTCTGTGTTATCTGTGCACTAAAATAGATGGATTTGAGATGTCTGGCCTGATAAGGTATTTTGATAATAATGTCTATTACCGAATGCCCGTGGCAAAAGAGAAACTCGAGAGAAAGAAGGACATCATTCTGGAGGAATTCAAGCTTGCAAAGGAAATTCAGCCTGAAATAAAAGCGGTAATTTCATGCTTTACCATAGCCGAGTTATCAAAGGACGAATTTTACGGGAATAAAAAAGAATTTGTAATGGCAATAGCAGATATAATGAATCGGGAAGCAAAAAAACTCGCAGAAAATGGGGCGAGATACATCCAGATTGACGAGCCATCACTACTCTATGCCAAAAAAGAGGACCTGGAGATAGCAAGAGAGGCAGTCAAGGTAATAAGGAGGGGTATCGAGGCAAAATTCTTCTTAGCTACATATTTCAGAGATGCTGAGAAAATATTCCCCGAAATCTTAGAATTTCCGGTAGATGTTATAGGTCTTGATTTTGTCGAGGGCTATGAGAAAAATCTGGAATTACTCAAGGAATACAGAATAGAAAAGGAGATTCAAGCTGGAATTGTTGATGGAAGAAATACAAAGATAGAAAGCCCTGAAGAAATCAAGAAGAAGGTAGACAACATTATAGAGATAGTAAATGGTAAATCTATCTACATAACTCCAAACACAGGGCTGGAATTCCTGCCTTGGATCAAAGCAGGGGAGAAATTGAGGGTGATGTGTGATTCGATAAGATAAAATGACAAAAAAATTACTACCCACAACAGTTGTTGGAAGTTATCCAAAGCCAAGATGGCTCAATCATCTGATAAGGGAATATACAGAAGGAAAGATCTCAGAGAAGATTATGGAACGGGCATATCAGGACTCAATAAAGGCGGTCGTAAAGGAACATGAATTGGCTGGAGTTGATATTCTATGGGATGGCGAGATGAGAAGGGAGGAGATGACATCCTACTTTGCCGAGCATATCGATGGCTTTAAGATCTATGGGGAGGTCAGGGTCTGGGGTAATAATTATTATAAAAAACCAGCGATCGTTGATGAACTTAGATACGGGGACGAATTAACTATCCAGGATTACAAATTCCTCAGAGAGATTACAAAGAATAGAATAAAGGTTCCAATAACTGGACCTTATACGATTGTTGACTGGAGCTTTAACGAATTCTACAAGAGTAAAGAAGATGCAGTATATGCCCTTGCAGATGTCATAAATAAAGAGCTCAAGGGTCTCGTAAGAGCTGGCGCTGAATACATACAGATAGATGATCCCGCTATTTCAACGCATCCGGATGAGATTGAAATTGCGAAGAATTCCATAGAGATTGCAACTCGTGGAGTTAATGCATATCTAGGAATCCATATATGCTATGGTGATTATTCAAAAATCTATCCAGATATTCTAGAATTTCCAGTCAATCAACTTGACTTTGAACTTGCAAATAAAAATTTCAGGGACATAGAGATATTCAAGCGGTATGATTTTACAAAGGATATTGGATTTGGCTGCGTTGATGTTCATACAAAACATGTTGAGAGTGTTGAGGAAATTCAGGAAAATATAAGGAAGGCATTCCAGTTGGTAGAGCCTAAAAATGTCTATGTCGATCCAGATTGCGGCTTAAAACTTCTTCCATCAGAGGTGGCATTCAAAAAACTCAGGAATATGTGTCATGCGGCAAAAGAGCTGAGAGAGGAGATAGAATAGACAAGACTAAAAATGGACTATGAACTAATTGTAGTGGGGGCAGGTCCAGCCGGTTTATCGGCAGCATTGACTGCAGCTTACTTTAAATTGAAAACATTGGTGATTGAATCTGCCTCAGCAGGTGGAGCATTAGCAAATAAATATCCATGGAAAAAGGTTTATAACTATCTGGGCCTTGCAGATATGACCGGAGCGGAGGTTGCCGCAAAAATGGTAGAGCATGTAAGGGCAGAGGGTGTGAGAATAAATGAAAATGAGGTAGTTACTGACATTAAGAGAGAGAATTCTTATCTGATTGTTTTTACCAATAAAAGGGAATATACTTCTAAATCTGTTATACTCGCTATTGGTTTAAGTATTCCAAAAAGATTGGGAATTGAAGGTGAATCCTTGAAAGGGGTTATACATTCCCTTCCCGATCCAAAAAAATACCGAGGGAAAAAAGTATTAGTAGTTGGTGGTGGAGACACCGCGGTAGAATATGCACTAGCCCTGCAGTCAAATAAGGCTGAGACAACAATAATTCATAGGAGGGATACCTTCAGGACATCGGAAGAAAATAAAAAGAAGATAGAAAATAGCGGGATTGAAATTTTATATAATACGGAAATAAAAGAAATCCTGGGAAACAAAAATGTTGAAAAGGCATCATTGATAAATAATAAAACAGGATGGGAAGAAATTAGATTTTTTGATGTAATACTGTTCTGCCTGGGAACTACACCCAATACAGAATTCTTACAAAAGATAGGTATTAAAATGGATGAAAAGAATAATATTGTTATCGATAATAATGCCAGAACAAATATAGAGGGGATATTTGCAGCTGGGGACATTGTTGGAAGATGGAGGAGGATTCCAGAAGCCATTGGTGAAGGTGGTTTCGCGGCCATCAACGCCTTTAAGTATATGAAAAATCCTTATTGGGCATAGTCTTTTCTTCAGAAAAAGTATTTAGTATGTGTTTAGATCATTAATCTTCCTTTGCACTACCAGCCCTCGTAATGCTCTCTCAGCCCGATTGTTTGTAGGCTCAACTCCTGGGTTCAGGATAAATGTGAGCCAGTGATCTGAGCCATTCCTCACCTTGTTATCTGGAGCATTCTTTGGTTTGAGAAACCATCTCAGTAACTCCCCAAAATCTTCAGAAAAGTGGTTTTTTCTTTAACTGAGTTTAGAGTATCTTTGATCCTTTCATCATCCAAAGAACCCTCAAAATCCACAAAGAAGAAATACTCCCCCAATTTTCTCTTGGATGGTCTCGATTCAATCTTGGTAAGATTTATATCCCCTTGTGCAAAATCTCCCAGGATATGATAGAGAGAGCCTGGCTCATCCTTCAATGCAAATATGATTGAGGTTTTATCTCCGGAACTTTCATTTTTTGATATAACTATAAACCTCGTCTGACTGGGAGCATCCCCGATATTCTCTAAAAGAATCTCCAGGTCATAGAGGTCAGCAGCCTCTTTTGGTCCAATGGCGGCAAATTCTCTTGAATTTAATTTCTTCAATTCTTTCATAGCCGCCGCAGTACTTTCATACATCTGAAGCCTTGCATCTGGGTAATTCTCCTTCAAAAATTTCTTACACTGTGCCAGTGCGTGAGGATGCGAGATTATTGTCCTTATCTCACTTTTTTTTGTTTCCGGAAGAGCGAGAAGGCACAGGACTATATCCAGTACAATTTCCTTGTAAATTTTCAGGTCATATTCCATCAAACAGTCCATTGTAGTATTGACACTCCCTTCAAGAGAATTTTCAATTGCCACTACACCAAACTCGGTACCTTTATCGACGGCGTCGAATACCTCGCTGACCGTATCACAGTATTCAAATTTGGCATCTCTAAAAAATCTTCTGGCAGCGATCTCGGTGAAAGTCCCCTCTGGGCCGAGAACGGCAACCTTACCTCTGCTCTTCATTTTTGCAGTACTCTATTATGGATTTAAATAGGTTTTTTATAAATTCTTTATCAAGTCTTGTGTGACGGGATACATTCCCTAATACCTCTTTTTCTCTTTCGGAATCTGTGATTTCCAATCCCTTTTTCTTTTTGATCCCGCTGATCTTTTTAGCAATTTCCACCCTATCTTCAATTAAATTTACAATTTTTTTATCGATTTCATCTATTCCTTTTCTCAATCCTTCAAGTTCTTCTTCCATCCTCTCACTATATCAATATCTTCTCCGCAACTACTGTAGTCCTCCCCACTATTTTGATTTGATAATGCGTTCAGAGGGGTCGCAGACTCCCATACTCGTTCTGATAGTCAACCTGTCTGCAGGTTGTTTGAGTTCTTCCTCCATTCCCCAACAATATCAATATCCTCCCCACCAACAGAAGTAGTCCTTTCCCTTATCTTTACCGGAACGGAGAGCCTTATTGCGGATCCGGAGATAATTGCCTCCCCCCTGGAAAGTGATGGCAGATCCCTTACAACATCCTCGGTAACACTCTCCACCGACTGACGAATATATTCCTGATCTGAGGGATTAACGATCTTCATTATGATCTGTGTATTACACTGGGATAGGATATCTGCATCTAATTTATTTGGTCTTTGACTTACTATGCAAAGACCCACACCGAATTTTCTACCTTCCCTTGCGATCTTTTTTAATATTGACTTGGAGAGTATCCTTCTGTCCTCCATGCTTTTTGGAGCAAAGTTATGTGCCTCTTCAATTATAAGGAATGTGGGAATCCTAGAACTACCTTCGCCATCCTTTACATATAATTTTCTTGATTCAAAGATCTTTCTGCTTATTGCAGCAATAATGGTTTCAGAAAGCCTCTCATCTGCATCACTCAGATCTATGACGGTGAGTTGATTTCCAGAGACAATCTCTTCTAATGGTGTACCCTCCATTTCAAAGATACCCATCCTACTTAGTCTATCGATCCTTCTCATCAATGCACCTATGGTGGAGAGACCGACCCTCTTTGATAGTTCCTTTATACTCGTCTCTGGCAATTCATCTGATATTATCTCTTTACCATCCTTGGCATCATATATAAGGCTTAGAATTTTTCTTATAATTCCAAGATCATATTTTTCATAGAATTTGGAGGCCAGATTATTTATGATTTCATCGAGCAAATCCCTTTGAGGATCTGTAATATCGGGAATGAGATTTGAGAAGTCTCCGATTCTAAGGGATGTGGTTTCTATCTTTATCCTATGTTCCCCTTTAACCCCATAAACCTTTGTGGTGGAATCATTAAATTTAATATTCTTATATTCACCATGGGGATCAAATACCACCACTGAGCCTTTCTTTTTTAAGAGTTCTTCAATCAGAACACCCACGGTATAGCTTTTCCCCGCACCGGTCATGGCAAGGACGGCACAGTGTCTTGAGATAATATCGTTAATTGAAACATAGACTGGGACCCTCTCCCTGGTAGAGATAGTTCCAATAAATGCTGCCTTGTCCTCATCCTGCTTTAATATCCTTTTCAGAATTTCATCATTGGCCAGTCTTACTGGAGAACCGGGTTTTATTCCATACCTTGGCAATTCCAATCCATTTTCGTGTTCATAGCCCAGTATCTTTACCGTTGGCACTGGATACTCTCCTTCATTCAGGACTATGTCTCCCAATCTGAGGTCTCTTCCAAATTCATCTGGCAATAATTCATTGGAGATGGTTATCTCCTTGATGATTCCTAAAATGTCATTACCGGTTACGGCCTCTTTAACGGAAACAAATTCATCCCTCTTCACATATTCTTCCATCCCCTCCTTTATCACAAATCTGAAGCCCCTCAATGTTGTTGCTCCAATCACCTGGCCGATCTCCATGTTAAGATATTTAACTTCTAAGCATAAATTATGTAGTATGAAAACTGCATTGATCATTGGAAGATTCCAACCATTCCATCTGGGTCATTTACTGCTGATAGAAGAGGCGGCAAAACACTCCGATTTTATAGTGATAGGTATCGGAAGTTCTCAAGAAAGCCATACCAAAGAGAATCCCTTCACTGCACAAGAAAGGAGGAGGATGATAGAAAGGTCATTGAAAATCCCCAAGAAATTCTCCATTTTTGATATCCCCGATATCGGAAATGATGAGCTCTGGGTATCTCATGTAGAAAAACTGGTTCCGAGATTTGATATTGTCTATACAAATGGAGAACTGGAAAGGAGGCTTTTCAAAGAATCTGGATATAGGGTACATGCCACTGGTTTTTTTAATAGGGATAGATATTCTGGCGCGGAGATCAGGAGGAGAATCATTTCGGGAGAAAAATGGGAGGACCTGGTTCCAGAAGGAACCCTGGCGGTAATGAAGGAGATTGATGGTGTGCAAAGAATTAAATCGTTGAGATGATTTTTATTTTCTCATTTATAAAGAATAACAAGGTGGTAACATGACAGAAAAACAGAAAATAGGTGAGGTATTTACCTATTTTTCAAAGGTGGGTGTGGCGGGGATTAGAATAACAGAAGGCACTCTTGGTGTTGGAGATACCATCTCCATAGAAGGACACACCACCAATTTTGAACAGAAGATTGAGTCCATGCAGATCGAGAGGAGGAATATTCAGAAGGCAGAAGCGGGGCAATCGGTAGGAATCAAGGTAAAGGAAAGGGTAAGGCCCCACGATGTTGTTTATAAATTAGTTGGATAGATATGAGCGCATGGGACAGTTACTGGAAGAACTATTGGAATTGGGAGAAGGTCTTTAGAAAGATCACCAGTGAAGTCTATTTTAGTCTAATAAACGAATACTGTAACTCATTGGATGGGAAAAAGATAATTGAATTGGGTTGTGGTACCGGTTTGACATCTGCAAAATTGGCGGAGTATGGAGCAGATGTTACATTAGTTGATAGTTCTGAGGATGCATTGAGAATTGCCGAGAAAAATTTTAAAACCATTGGTGTAGAAGGGAGATTTATCCATGGAAATGTTCTTGACTTGCTGGATTCAGAATTCACAAACCAGTTTGACATCGTTTTCTCAGAGGGCCTAGTAGAGCATTTCTTGGGAAATGAAAGACAAAAGATCTTTGATATCCACTCCAAATTAGCCAAGAAAAATGGCATGATATTCATAGCAATCCCCAATATCTATAATCTACCAAGAAGAATCATCAGTGAATTTACAGACAGAGTTCTTAATAAAGAAAACAGAATCTGGATAAATATCCCTCAGGAGGATCTCAATTCCTCCGAGCTTATGGATAGAATGAATTCCTCTGGTATAAAAACTACAGAGATAACTGGGGTCCTTTTTCCATTATCGCATCTCACTCTTTTCTATTTAGTGGGATTTTTCCCATTTATCCCTTACCTTCTATTCCTATTAAAAATAGGACCCAGATTAGTGAACATAGAAGAAACTGGAATAAAGAAGGATTCACTAAAACGCCTGATGCCCTTGTGGGGTGGAAGGGATTTCTTCAACAGAACCTTGGGCTATGAAATAGTAGCCATCGGAAGAAAATAGAGAGAAGATTGATGTAAAGAGGATGCATAGTCCTAAAGTCCTAACTATATTTTAATCTAATTATATTTAAATAACCATATTTAAATGTGTTTACTAATATAATTAAATACTTGTACAATATTTTAAAATATAAAATGAAACCCATACTTCAGGTTGCATTGAATTCTATGGATCTTGAGGCCTCGATTGAGATCGCAAAAAGGGCCGTAAGTGAGGGCATAGAATGGATCGAGGTGGGTCATCCACTGATAAAGAGCGAGGGTCTTAATGCGGTGAGGGAAATAAAGAGGATATTTCCAGATAAAAAAATCCTGGCTGATATGAAGCTTGTACATTCTGCCATAGAGATAGAGGCGGCCGCAAAGGTGGGGGCTGACATAATACTAATTCTTGGAACGACCCCAGATAAGATCATAGAAGAATGTGTGGACAAGGCTCATGAAAATAATGTAGGGCTAATGGCAGATATAACGAATATTTCTCCTCCTTTAGAGATATCCAAAAAACTACAAAAATTGGGAATTAATTATCTCTGTGTGGATATGGAAAATTTGAAGGAAATTTCTGATTCTGTTCAGATTCCCGTAGCGGTATTTACTGGTTCAGATCCCGAAGCGGCTTCAAGGGCGGTAGAGCAGGGAGCCGCCATCCTAATCCTGGATGAGATCACCGAGAAAAGAAGGGTGGGGGAGGTAACAACAGAAATAAAGAGATTAATGGAATTCAAATCGGTACCCCCAAGCATTAGAATTAGTAAGGAATTGGACAACATAAAAAATGTTATATTGAACATAGAGGAGCAGAGGAGGATAGAAGAAGAGCGTAGAAAGAGCTTAGAGGAAGAGATAAGGAGGATAGAAGAAAGGTATCAAAAAGCCCTAGTTAGAGAAAGGAAAAGGATAGATGATGAAATATCAAGGTTGGAGGAAGAGAGGAGAGGGATAGAAGAACAAAAAAAGAACCTGGAAGAAAAGGAAAGAGACATAGAAGAGCATAGAAGAAGGATAAGAGAGGAATGGGGTAAGATAAAGGAGGCGGAGATAGCATGGGAGGATAAACAGAAAAGGAAGCTGGAAGAATACAAAGCTAAAAGAGAAGCTATCTGGAAGAAATGGGAAGAGGAACAGGAGAGGAGATGGAAGAAATGGATGGCAGAGAGAGAAGATGAGAAGAGAAAAATAGAGGAAAAATGGGTAGAAATCGGAGAGATCAGCAGAAAACTAGAGGAAGATAAGAAGAAGATAGAGGAGCAAGGTATTAAATTAGAGAAAGAACTACAGATCTTAGAGGAAAAATTAGCGGAGATAGAGGATATAAAAAAGACACGAGAGAATGATCTAAAAATAATAGAGGAGGAAAAAAGGAGGATAGAAGAGTGGGGGAGGGAGATGGAGGAGCAGAGAAAGAGGATAAAGAAAGAGCGGGATGAAACAGAGAACATGAGACGGAAGTTGGATCAGGAACTGGGAAAGATAGATGAGAAATGGAAAGAGATAAGAGGGGCTGAAAAAGGAATAGAAGAGCAGAGAAGGAAGATAGAAAAAGAACTGAGGGATATAGAAGAGAAATGGAACGAGATAAAGCGGGCAGAGATTCAATTTGAAGAACAACAAAAGAAGAAACTTGAAGAATACAAAGCTAAAAGAGAGGAGATCTGGAAGAAATGGGAAGAGGAACAGAAGAAGAGATGGAAGGAGCAACTGATCAGGAGGGAAAAGGAGAAAAAAGAGATAGAAGCGCAGAGAAAGGAAATAAGAGAGAAGATCAGAGAGATAGAGAGGGACAGATGGATGATAGAGGAAGAGTTAAAAAAGATAGAAAAAAAGTGGGATGACATCAAAGATGCAGAGAGAAAGCAAAAATTGGCTATGAGGAAGATCGAAAAAGAAAAGAAAAAGATAGATATGGAAAAGCGGGAGATACAGAAGGAGAGGAAAAAGATAAAAAGTAAACTGAGAAAGATAGAAGAGATAGAGAAAAAGGGTACCGAAGAAAGGGCAAAGATTCGGGAGGATAGACGGAGACTGGAGAGGGAGATAAAAATAATAGAGGAGGAATGGGCAGATATTATAAGGGCTGATAAATTAATTATCGAGAAAGGGAAAAAGAAGAAAGGGAAAAAATTACATCAGGCATTGAAGAAAATAGAGGAGGAATGGGACAAAATAGAATTACTAAGGGTTGAGGATGATGAGAAGAAGATTGAGATAGGAATAACAAAGATAGAAGATGATCTTCTGAAACTAAAAGAAGAACATCTAAAGAAAAAAGAAAGTAAGAAGATTAAGATAAGAAATTTGGTGAATTCCCTTCTTGACCTAGTAAATGAGAAGAATGAGATGAGACTGGGTGATGCAGCCCGGGAATTGAATATTGACAAAAGGGTTCTGGAAAGGTGTAGCAAGATTCTGGAGAATGAAAAGATTATTGGGATAAAGTATCCCCTTGTGGGTGATCCCATCTTGATGAAGGAAAAGTAAATTTTATTTTTTCTTTTTCAGGCCTCCAGTTGAGATTTCTAAGAAGTATCATCAGTATTCTGATTCCATCCCTTATCGGATGAAGTGATGATTTCCTACCATATCTATTATCATATGTAATGGGAACGGAGTGAACATCATAACCCAATCTCCTTGCCTTCGTGAGCATCTCCATTTCTATGGAGAAGTCATTAACCCTGATGTACTTGAGGAGATCATCAACGACCTCTCTTTTCCATGCCACAAAACCAGAGCAACAATCGGTTATATTGCCATTGTAGAAGATCCTGACGAGGAAGGAGAATATCCAATTTCCAATTCTATTAAAATAAGTCATGGAATTTCCATTCATTTTCCCTTCTAATCTAGATCCAATGGCAACGTCACAAAAACCAGAGGTTAAGAGTTCAAGGAGCCTGGTTGACTCCTGGGCCTTGTAGGTATTGTCTGCATCCAACATAACTACGTATTCAGAATCTGGATGGATATTCTTAAATGCGGTATTTATCGCACCACCCTTCCCTCTATTTGTTTCATGTCTAATTATCCTTACATCCCTGGACCCAGCAATGAGGCTTGTTCTGTCACTGGAACCATCATCTATTATCAGGACATCTACATTGAAGCCTTCTTCTTTTAGTGCCTCGTGGGGGATATTATCAATAACCTCCCCAATAGTCCCCTCCTCATTAAAGGCGGGTATGATGAATGTAATGAAACCCATTTTGCATATAATTATTACAGGATATGAACAATATATGTAAATATATGATAAAGTCATATAAATATCAAAATTTGGGTATATTTTATCTTATAAAACCAAGATATTATATAAATAATTAAAATATATACTATTGTATATACTGTCCACTATTAGTTCGATACAATGGATACACTATTTCATTTTATTTTTGCATTAATGGGTGGCCTGGCAGTGGGCTTTTTCAGAAGATACAGCATCAATTTGATCATATTTAGCAGTTTAATTTCAATCCTGATAGACTTGGATCATCTCCTTGTTCCCCTTAAATTAGCATCCAGCTATACCTTACTTCATAATATCTTCATAGTTTTTTTCCTACCACTTTTCCTGTTCTTATTGGCACGTTACCATGAGGGTACCATTTACCCCACAAAACTGCAGGGATTTTTCCTGCTGATGATGATAATGCTCACCGGTCACGTGATTGCAGACATGTTCTGTGGACCAATAATGCTCTTCTACCCCGTAGATAACACAGGATTGATGATTCCTGAGATTGAGATTATGCTTACAAGTAGTTTCTCTTCACCAGTTATAGGAATGGGAGGAATTGCAATAACCATATATGCCTTAGTAATCCTATTTGGGATATTCGTAGATCAGATTACATGTTAGCAGATTCTCGGTATCTATACACCAGAAAGAATATGATGGAAATTGAGATAAGAAAAATCCAGATATTAAACTCCGTTATCCCCCCAGTAATGGAAGCGATCTTTTCATTAAAACCAAGTGAAAGCCCAACAAATACATCAATACAAATACTCAGGGCTACGGAGAGTACAAATCTCTCCAATTGATCAATTTCCCCTTTAAACAGGATCAGGGTCAGAAGATAACCCGGTAAAAATAGAACCAATACAATGCCGAGTAAAATCCTAACAATTTGGAGTATAAGGTCAATCATGGTAATAGGATATATGATAAAATATTAAAATGTACCTAGATATATTGAACATACTTTTGGGATTCTTGCTACTATTATTCGCGCCTGGATTTTCACTAAGCCTGGCGTTATTTCCCAGAAAAGAGATCGACATCTTTGAAAGAATCTCCTTATCCATTGTTTCCAGCATTTCACTTAATGTCCTTTCTATCTTTTTCTTAAATTATTTTATAAAATTCCCAGTAACTATCTCCACATTGGTTGTAGACATATCTCTAATGATTCTCCTCTTTACGACAATATATCTTCTCAGAACTGGGGGATTACCAAGGGTTGGTCTGAAAAAATATGAGGGCAGAGATGATATCAAAAAATTTCTGAGGGTATCCTGCATACTGATCCTATTGATAATAAACTTTCTTCTGGTTTATGATATACATAAAGATTACCCTTATCCATTTATCTCAGACGAGTGGCACCACATCGCTCAGGGGGTTCAGATAGTGGATAAAAAAGGGATTAATCTTCAGAGCCCTTACTATAAAGAACGTGTAGAATTCTTAGAAACCGGATTCTTTGAGATCGGCTTTCATGTATTCTTAGCTGAAATTTTTCTGTTAACGGGCAAGGATCCAGTTTTGTTCTATGTATATCTGCCAGCAATCTTCTCCTGTATCACATCATTTATACTTTTTACCTTCATATATAAGATAACAAAAAATTTTTATTCTGGATTGCTCTCTATGATATTCTTTGCTGGATTAAAGAGCAACATAAATATTCTCGGCCCATGGTTCTTCGTACCACTTACACTTGGCTTTGCCTTTATCTACCTAATATTCTATCTCACAACAACTGGCTTGGAAAAGAATAGTTTTATATCCTTAGCGTTATCGGCATTTATCCTCCTATCTCTGGCTTTGATTCACCCCTGGTCTGCAAGTTTCATTCTGCCGGTAGTTGCGATTTATCTCTTATTGAGACCAAAGCTGATATCAAAAAATCTTCCTGGAGTGCTCGTTCTTTTCCTGGTACCATTATCCTCCTTTATCTATGTTTTCAGAATTCTATGGCAAGGCTCTTTTACCGAAACATTGAAATATTTTATAGTGAATTTCCTAATTCGGAGCTTAGAAATCCCGGTTAAGGAGGTGGGACATTACTCCCATCTTTTAAATTTTTATGGTTTTATTCCAATTCTATTGGCATTTATAGCCATCCTCTACATTACTATCAAAAACAAAAAGCAAGAAAAGATTCTCCTGGTATGGATCTTTCTCATGTCCCTCCTCATCATCCTCTTTCAATGGAAGGGATTAACATTACTTGCACCGTACGAAAGAATTTTTTATTACACCCTGCTCTCCTTAGTTCCATTATCAGCTATCGGACTCTTTGGAATCCTGAATCTTATAAATTCAAAGATAAAAATAAGATCAGTTTCTATTCCCATATTAACCATCTGTATCATAATCGTTGTCTTTTCATTATTTTCTGATTATGATAAAGGTAAAAATAGTTTATACAGGATAATTGATAAGCATATATATTCCGCATTAAAGTGGTTGGAGAAAAATAGGGGCAATTATAATGTCGTACTCTCAAGACCAGAGATCTCCTCTGCTGTTTATCCAATAGCCAAGAATTATGTGGTTTCTATAAATCCCGCACAGCTCGGTCACAGCCTTCGTGGTTTATATGACAACAAGTGGTTCTTTATGTCCGACTGTCACGGAAAAAAGGAGATCCTTGAGAAATATGATGTTGATTATGTTCTTGTGGAAAAAGACGATAGGATGGGGTGTGAATTTTTGAGAGAGATTTATTATAAGAAGGGGGTTTATATTTATGAGGTACAATGGTAGAAAAAATTAAAAATGCAAATCTCAGAAGCGATAAAAACCAGGAGGAGTGTGAGGGAATTTCTTAAAAAGGAAGTAGAAAGGGAAAAGGTAACCGAAATACTTGAAGCCGGGAGATGGGCTCCTTCCGGACATAATAATCAACCCTGGAGATTTGTAATCATTGATAACAAAGAAATCAAAAACATATTGGCTGAACAGACTCACTACGGCAGTATAATAAAATCTGCATCCATCTGCATTGCAGTTTTTCTGGATCAAAAAGCCAGTTATGATCGTACCAAGGATTTGCAGGCGATAGGGGCTTGTATACAGAACATGCTTCTCTCTATTCATTCCATGGGTCTTGGTGGATGTTGGCTGGGAGAGATACTAAAGAATAAAGACAATGTCAGTAATATTCTTAAAGTTCCAGATAGTTATGAACTAATGGCTGTTATTGCCATAGGTTATCCCGCTAAAGGAGATAGAAAATCTGAAAGAAAAAAATTGGAGGAATTGCTTCATGGAGAATCTAAACCTTAATAAAAGAACATATAGAATTTTGCAAGGTATCGGGGAAGGGGAGACTACAGAGTTTTCCATAAACAATAAAAAAGCCACCGTGATCGATCTCGGTGTCGGGGTAAAAATTGATGATGGATTATCAAAAGAAATTGGGATATCTGTAGCAGAAGCCACCATGGGTTCTTTAGGAAAGGTTAAAATAGAGGGGGATAGGGTAAATGTGGAAATTCCCGAGCATCCAGTTATCGCTACCCTATGCTGTCAGTTGGCTGGCTGGTCTGTAGAGATCGAGGGAAAGAAAAAACTGGGTTCTGGACCGGCGAGGATCCTTGCAAATAAGCCAAGGGAGATAATTGATGGGGTTGGTTATCATGAATCTTCAGAGAGATCTTCACTGATCCTTGAGACCGATATTCTTCCCAATAAAAAAACCTGTGAGAAAATTTTAGAGGATACAAAATCCAATGAATTAATAATTGCCGCATTTAGGGATGACACAATTATTGGATTAATAAATGTACTGGCAAGAATCGTGGAGGTAGGGATATTCAGGCTTTATAACCTCGGCTATGATGTAAATAGAATTGTTTCTGCTAAAGGCAATGTTCCAATACCACCATTCACCAGGGAGATGATGTTTACATCAAATGATGCCATCATCTATCAGGGCACGGTTTCATTGAAGGTAAATGGCTGGGATTCTGAGATAACTGAAAAGGCAGTCTCAAAATCTTCGATGGTTTATGGAAAATCCTTCAAGGAAATATTTCAGGAGGCTGGAGGAAATTTTTACAGGATAGATCCAGAGATATTCGCTCCAGCTAGGTTGAATGTAACCGATCTAAGAGGGGGAAAGGAATATTCTGCCGGGGTTCTGCGTAGAAATAAGAATCCAGAGCATGGGCCCTAATCTCTCCCCAATTTCTCACACAATCTGCTCATTGACTTGTAGAATTTTCCATTATCCACAAAAGGCTTCCTGCTCATGGATGATCTCTGCACTTCCTCTGAATATGGAATCGTATGGAAAATGTCAAATTTTTGCGATATGTACTGGAAGTCATCACGGCTCCTGGTTTTATTAGCAACTACATAGGTTTTAATTCCCAGTTGATTTGAATAACTCAGTAATTTTCTTGTCACGGAGACGGAGCCATAGTTGGGTTCGGTTATAGCGAGAACGGCATTTATTCCTTTTAATGTACATTGGTTCATTATCTCCAAGGAGGTACCCACATCCATGATTACCGTTTCGCTCCTTTTTAGAATAATCTCTTGGAATAGTGCTCTTAAAAGGGCATTCTCGGGACAAAGGCAACCTGACCCAACCTTCTCTACCACACCAGAAACCAATAAACTGAGATTTCTTGAAACCCTTCTGCTATATCTATCAATGATATCCTTGACATATGGTTTCATCCTGATAAATCTACTGGGCAATCTGGAACGTTCATTCGCCAAGCCCTTCATCTTACTTATTGGGGGTATTCCCTCATATCCAAAGAATTCCGACAGATTCAGATTTGGATCGCTATCTACTGCTAATACATTTAACCCCTCAGTGGCGTAAATCTTTGCTAAATGTGCTGCTATAGTCGTTTTTCCAGAACCACCCTTACCAGTTATTGCAATCTTCAAGACCTTCACCATAAAAAATTTGAATTATAATTTTGGAAATACTACTATTTATTTAAATACACAATCTATAATGATAAATCATTATAAAATGAGGAACAAAAATGGTGGAAATAAAAATTGACATAGAAAAATGCACTGGTTGCGGAACTTGTGTTGACACCTGTCCTGTAGGTATTTATGGATTGGATAATGACAAGGCAGCTATAACTGGAAATATAGAGGAGTGCGTTGTCTGTAGGGCATGTGAGAGTTCCTGTCCCGTGGGGGCTATAGAGGTGGTGGGATAAAATAACCCTCTTGCCTAAAGGCTGTCGTATCATTGCGAAGTTGTGATGAAAAATAAAAAATTAATTTATGGAATTTTAGTTATTGTGTTAATTATTGTAGGGGCAGGTTTGTTTGTATATTTAAGCAAATCAACAATTACTCAGAGAGAAGTAGAAGAACCTCCTGAATCAACAATAGAAGAGGAACTTCCCGAAAAAGAAACAGGCGTTCCCAATCCTGCTGTAGTTTATTGCAAAGATTTAGGATACAATTATGAAAATGGGACATGTATTTTTCCTGATGGAAGTGAATGCAAGATGTGGGATTTTTATAGAGGGAAATGTGGACAGAAATTTACTTTTTGTGAACAACAGGGGTTTAAGATAGAAAACAGAATTGATAATATGGGTACTTGGATTGCAGAATATGCTGTTTGTATTTTTGATGATGGTTCCGAGTGTCTGGAACAAGATTATTTTGAAGGCAAATGTAAACCTTCTGGATGTAAAAAATGGAAAATGTCAGAAGGTGGATGTATAAAATCTCAATGATTTATTAAGAAACTGACGGTTGAATTTCTGCTCTAATTTTTGTACCGCTACTGGGTTATCTCGTGAAAAGTTGTTTTATTTTTTCAGAGTGTATATATTACTAACATAGAAGCGAGGGTAGAACAAAGATATTTCCAGAGAATAGAGGGGCTTGAGGACAAAAGAGAATTCATTTTTAGGAAGTGGATGTGAATGAATAAGCAAATTATAATTGTGGGGATCATTGCATTTATCCTTGGATTGGGTATCGGGCTTGGTCCTGATTACTCCATCTGGAAGGATAAAATCGTTTGCAATGAGCCATATATCCTAGTTGGAACTAACTGTTGTTTGGATAGTAATGATAATAAGATTTGCGATGTGGATGAAACTACAACGACTACATCATTGCCATCCTCAACACCAATGCTCATTGTAACAGAAGTTGAGGACGGGGACACAATAGTCCTATCAAATGGGGAAACTGTAAGGTTGCTTGGCATTAACGCTCCTGAAAGAGGCGAATATTGTTCTCAGGAGGCTACTGAAAGGTTAAAAGAACTCGTAGATGGAAAAAAGGTCAGACTGGAAAGTGACATAGAAGATAGAGATATGTATAACAGGCTACTCAGATATGTTTATGTTGACAACACATTTGTTAATGTGGAGATGGTTAGAGGAGGATATGCCCATGTTTACTTGTATAATGATACTATAAAATATAAGGATTTACTTGTAGAAGCAGAGAATAAAGCCAAGATGGCAAAAAGATGCTTATGGAGTAAACCAATGATACCATGTGCAGATTGTATAATAATATCAGATCTCCACGAAGATGCCAAAGGAAATGATTGTGAGAACCTTAACGACGAATATGTAACCTTTAAAAATGTTTGTACTTTTTCGTGTGAAATGACCGGATGGACTGTTAAAGATAAATCATCCAGATCCCCCTACGAATTTTCAGATTTTATTCTGAATCCTGGAGCCACAGTAACACTCTACACAGGATGTGGCACCAATACGAGAACAGAATTATACTGGTGCAGTAGTGGGAGGGAGTGTAACGCGATATGGAATAATGATGGGGATACACTCTATCTAAGGGATGCAAGTGGAAAATTAATTATAGAGTACAATTATGAGGAATTTTAGGTACATGAAAAACAACCTTCAGAAAGGTTGACCATCACAACGGGTATTTGTGGGTTCTACGAACCCACAGAACGCATTACAACAAACCTAAAAACGTCCATTCAGAACCTATACCTACCATGTAAACCCATACTTTATAATACAATAAAAAATTTCAATCAAATCAATTAATAAGGTTAATATCAAGACGAAAAAGTCTATAGAAAATGAGCATTCATCCCATTGAAGAGAGATACGGAAGAAAAGAGGTAAGAAGGATATTCGAGGAAGAGAATAAACTTCAAAGGATTTTGGATGTGGAAGCGGCACTTGCTAGAGCTCACGCCTCGGTTGGAAATATCCCGAGGAAGGCTGCAGATGAAATCTCCAGAAAAGCAAAAACAGAGCATCTTAGGATTTCTCGAGTCAAAGAGATAGAATCTGAAATACAACACGATGTCATGGCAGTGGTGAAGGCATTGGCAGAGCAGTGTGGCAATTCTGGAAAATATGTGCATCTGGGAGCCACGAGCAATGATATTACCGATACCGCACTTGCTTTACAGCTTAAAGAATTCTTCAATTTTCTTCTCGATGATTTAGAAAAACTGAAAAAAGTATTATTGAATCTGGCAGAGGTTCATAAAGATACTGTGTGCATCGGAAGGACTCATGGACAGCATTCTATTCCCACCACCTATGGATTGAAGTTTGCCATCTTTGCTACAGAGATTCAGAGACACATCGATAGACTGGATGATTCAAAAGAGAGAATTCTCGTGGGTCAGATGACGGGAGCGGTTGGAACTCAAGCCGCATTTGGAAAGAATGGCTTGAAGATTCAGGAATTGGTTATGGAGGATCTTGGGCTGGGAAAAGTAATGGTTTCCAATCAGATAATACAGAGAGACAGGCATGCGGAATTCCTTCTGAATCTGGCATTAATTTCTGAATCTTTGAATAAATTTGCCACTGAAATTAGAAATCTACAAAGAACGGAAATTGCGGAGGTGGCAGAGGGATTCAAAAAAATGCAGGTTGGCTCCTCAACAATGCCACACAAGATGAATCCCATCTATGCCGAGAGAATCTGTGGTTTGAGCAGGGTGATAAAGAGTAATGCGATCGCCTCCCTTGACAATATCCCACTCTGGCATGAGAGGGATCTGACAAATTCAAGCTGTGAGAGGATTATTATCCCCGAGTCGTGCATCCTCACGGATTACATTTTGAATCTGAGCATAGACCTATTCAAAAATCTGGTCTTTGATTTTGATGCGATAGAAAAAAATCTGAATCTATCCCAAGGGAGGATAATGTCGGAGTCGGTCATGATTTCTCTGGTTGAGAAGGGAATGGGGAGACAGGAAGCACACGAGCTCCTGAGGAGATTGGCTATAGAATCCTATAATAAAAAAATTACCTTTAGAGATGTTTTGGTTAAAGATTCCCGGGTTAAGAAATATCTAAGTGAAAAAGAAATTGATTCTGCTTTAGATCCCAAGAAATATCTTGGAACTGCAGTGGAGCAGGTAGAGATGATTTTGAGGGAGTTGGGTTGACTCCTACACCAGATAGACATCCCTCCCAATCCTCAGATACTCAACCTCATCCCTTTGCCTTAATCCCTCAAAATTTCCCCCCAATTCAAATGTCTTATAACTTTTTAGATCCAGAAGCTGAATTTCGTTTGGAGCTATCGAAGAGACCATTGCCTTTCTGACATCTCTACTTTTGGCTATTAATCTTGCCCTCTGTAACTTGGGCAGTGGCATCATTAGCATTTTTCTCTTTTTGATATCCTTGCAGCGAACGGATTTCCCCAGCTCCAATATCTGCAAGATCTTGTCTCTGTATTCCAGAAAATCGCCAACCCGGAACTTGGGGGATTTTATCGAAATGAATAGGCGATACAGAGCTTTACCTTTTTTTATTCCAACCAATTTTGAAGATTCTTTTACCAGAAAACCCTTTTTGTTGAAATCCTTGGAGATTTTTTTAGCATAGTTTGATGATGTAAGACATAAGTCAAAGCCTCCTTGAACACGCTCCATCTTAGAGATAAACTCTGGATCAATCATTTTTCTTGGATCGAAATCTGTCCTGAATTGAAGAACTGCCTCATAATAACCACCGAAAATCCTACTGCAGGTAGGACATGTCTTTGACTGGATCTTGATCTCGGCCAAGATTTCTTCTTTAAATCTTTCATTTTTGTATCTTCCACTTATATGAATTTCCAATATGATTTTATTTCCTTCAAATTTCGATTTTATTTCTAAATCACTCATCTTGATCTCTGAAGGGAGAACGAGGTTTTCCCTCACTATCCTTTTCAAAGAACCTTCTATATTAAGATTCCAGTTTCCGTGATAAAGATATCTGCCACATTTACACATGGGGAGAGTTATCTCTTTAATTTCTATGGGATACCTTTTCAGGAAACAATCTATACAGAGACCTTTTTCCTTTGTTTCTTTCCCGCACTTAGGACAGAACATTTTTTCCCCTTTATTATTTCCTTCCTTTATTTCTTCTTTTTTATATCTTTGTATATTTATCTATGGATTCCAATGTATAGTATGATATAAAAAGCATATAAAAAGTAAAGAAGATGGCTCGCGACAAAACAGTGGAAAAGAAGGGGATTCTGATCAAGGAGAATAAGAAGAGGAAGAGGGCCCCTATCTGGGTTTTTGCCAAGACCAACAGAAGGGTAAGGGATAGTCCAAAGTCCAACAGACACTGGAGAAGAGATAATATATTCTAAATTTTCCATTATCTTTGAGGTGATTGAAATTATCCCCCTAATAAAATTGATAGAGATATTAAGTTTGGGTGTATTCCTGGTTTGTTTGTATATCATAAGGGACATTATAAAGATGCTCAAGCCGGGTTCTCTAGCACGGGGCGTTACCTACTTTGCCACCGGCATTCCGGGCAGGAGTATGAAGGTAATAATGTTTGCTATAAGCTTGTGGATAATTAAAGATGGTGTCGTTATTACAGAATCCCTCTATGGTATAAAAATGAGAGAGGTATATGAGTTCATAGGTGTAATTATCGGTTTAGTACTCTCTTATGGGTTATATCTACTTACTGTTGGTTTGAAAGAAGAGGAAAAGAAGAAATTGAAGAGGGAGTCATAAAATTGTTCACTTCATTCGCAACTTCGATTGTCATCTTCTAGATGGTTCCGTGCCTTGGGCACACCACTCAGATCTATTCTAATGGAGAATTTCTTTTAACAATTTCTTTTAACGGTATATGGCTATATAACTAAATAAAAGGAGGTGAAAAATGAGGTTAAAAGGGAAGGTAGCTATTGTAACTGGCGCCGCAAAAGGTATTGGTGAAGGTATTGCCTTAAAGTTAGCGGAAGAAGGTTCTAATGTTGTTGTTTCTGATATTGATCTAAATGGGTGTAAAAATGTTTGTGATAAGATTGAGAAAAAATATAAAGTTAAAGCAATTACAATTAAATGTGATGTTTCCAATAAATGTGATGTTGAAAATATGGTAGATAGAACATTAAAAAAATTTAGAAAAATAGATATCCTGGTTAATAACGCAGGTATTTATCCATTAAAGCCATTTTTGGAAATGGCTGAAGATGACTGGGATAAGGTTTTGGATGTTAATCTTAAGAGTGTTTTCCTTTGTAGCCGGGAAGCTGCCAAGGTTATGAAAGCAGGTGCAAAAATCATAAACATTAGTTCAATTGCTTCATTAATAGGTTATCAAAATTTAGCGCATTACTGTGCATCAAAGTCTGGCATGAATGGCTTAACTAGGGCAATGGCTTTAGAATTGGCACCTAAAAAAATAAATGTAAACGCAATTGCGCCTGGAGCAATTGAAACACCTGGTTTAAAGAAGGTTTTCAATAAGGAGGTAGAGAAACAGATAATATCCATGATTCCATTAAAAAGAATTGGATTACCAGAAGATATTGCAAGTGCTGTTGCTTTTTTAGCATCTGATGAATCCAGCTACATTACTGGCCATGTATTAGTCGTTGACGGCGGTTGGACAATACAATAATAAATACAATAATATCAACATATTATCTCTATTATCTCAGCGGGTCATTGGTATATTGCTCTTCTGAAATCAGCGCGATACCTCGCATAATGATAGTCAACCTTTTTGAAGGTTTTCCCAATAGGGTTTCTTTACATATTCATATGCACTTAATGCAGCTATACATCCCTCTCCTATGGCAGTAGAAATCTGCATCACTCCACCAGTAACATCGCCGGCTGCAAATACACCCTCAATATTTGTCTCCTGATTTTTATTGATCTTTATGAAACCTTTTTCATCCAGATCAACGCCGGCTTCTTTTGCTAAACCCGAATTTGGAACGGTTCCGATGGATATGAAGACTCCATCAACATCTATCTTCTTAGTTTCATTCTTTGTATCTTTTATTTTTATTGAATTGACAAGATTTTCTCCAAGAATTTCCTCCACGGTAGAATTGAGGATTAATTTTACACCCTTCTCTTTCAGTTCCTTTTGCCTGGCTTCTTCTGCCCTAAGCTGTTCTCTCCTGTGTATCAGATATACCTTCTCCGCTATCTCACTAAGGTATAGGGCACTTGATACGGCCGAATTGCCGCCGCCTATGACCGCCACTATTTTTCCCTTAAAGAATGGCGCATCACATGTAGCGCAGTAACTGACTCCCCTTCCAGTGAATTCCCTTTCACCTTTCACTCCAAGTTTTTTATAACTACTACCAGTTGCTAGAACAATTGATTTTCCTTCATATTCGCCTTCATAGGTTGTTACATCTTTCATGTTTCCCTTTATATCCAATTTCGTAGCCTCAACATTTGCAATTTCTACTCCAAATTCCTTTGCCTGACTTTCCATTCTTTCTGCTAATTCATTTCCGGAGATCTTAGAAAAACCCGGATAATTCTGTATATCACTGGTAAGAAGCATCTGTCCTCCTGGGAGGCCCTTTTCTATAATCAATGTCTGCAATTCCCTTCTCGCCGCGTATATTCCAGAGGATAAACCAGCGGGCCCAGCACCGATGATAATTAAATCGTAGATCATTTTCATATGTACTTATTGGGGAGTACACAAAATTATATACCCTTTTTTATCAATCTTTTCTATCTTAATACCACCGAGTTCCTTTCCAGCAAATTTTTTCTGTATATCTTCCCATGAGCCTCCTTTCTTTCGTTCTTCTTTAATGACTCTCAGGATTTTTTCTATCACCTGAAAATTTTGATAAATTAAATCTCCGATCTCTCGGTATTTAAGAGACTTTTTTTCCAGTTTCTCTATGGTTCTCTTTTGTTTCTCTTCAATGCCTCGAAGTTTCTTCAATTCCTCTTGGAATTTCTCTTCCTTCTCCTTTTGTATCTCTGCAAATTCTTCTTTGCTGAAATATTCATCCACCGCTTCATTAAATGACTCAAATTCCTTCCTTTCAAAATTCTCATAAATCCTCAAGTCAAATGGAATCACATCTACTGGTTTACCTTCCTTAAGAATCATCATCGGTTTTATTTCTTCACCTTTTATCTTCTCTATCACTTTTTTAAAGAAATCAAAAAGGATATCAACTTCGTTATTACTTAATTCATTACAATTTCTCTCCTTTTCAATTTTAGAGATTAAACAGACCTCCTCAGCATAAACCCCAGATAAACCCATATCAATCGCCATTACCACGACTAGTTTCTTTTCAGAAGAACCTAAAATTTTTTTAAATGAAGAAGAATTAATTTCAAGGGGATTCTTAACTTCTGGGGGGTATTCATATCTCCGGCCAACCACGAGTTTGCGATCCTTCCACTCTTGCCATTCAAGAAGTCCGAGAATTTTTCCCTCGTGATCACAGAGGATTACATTTCCCCTACTGAAAAATTCTGCAATGAGCAAAAATTTTCCATCTTTCTTTTCAATCAAAAATTCCAGGATCCTGTCAAAATTATGCTGCCTTACCCCCCTGATAAATCCACCACTCAGATTTTTCCTGAGTTGCATGGCAAAAGGAGAAGGTTTCTCAGGAACTTTTCTAGGGAACTGTGTAATGCAGACATAACCCGGGGCAATGATCAATTCCATATATCCAGTTCCGGAAACATGAACCTTCAGCTTCAGTTCCCTCTTGCCTATCTGATATACTTTGTCGATCCTGGCAGAGCTTAGTATTTTGTCTAATTCTTTTGCTAGAATACAAAGATCTATTGATGTAAGTTGGGTTTTCATATTCTTTCCAATTCCTCTATATTTCATACATATTTTTTATTAGAGTTTTTTATTGTAAATCGGAAGAGAGGATATCCTGAGAGAATGGTAGAGAAAGATAATGTTGGGATGGAAAAATCTGCATTTGGGAGGGTCTTTGGGGATATGTCCATGATCACAACGGAACCAGCATACACAAAACTTCTGCGAAGCCGAAATTTGGGCGTGCCGAAGGTGAAGCCTCATATCTTCCTGTTAGCAGACCGAAACCCGAAGGGTTGAGGCAAGGCAACGAAGTTGCCGCAGAGTTCAGGGTGAGCCTAATTATTTTTTAGGATTGATGTCCTCAATATTTTTTCATAGCAGAATGAATTTTTGAAACAATAACATTCTATATCATAAAAGCCTCCTTTAATTTCTTCCTCTTTCATCATTTTTATGTTTGTGCATCGATAAATTCCATGCTTCGGAACAGCACAATCACTGTCTTTCTTGCATCCCCAAGCAGCCCAGTAATGGCAATAACATTTACCATCTATTATTTCACAGTGAGACATTTTCTCATGAACTTTGGGGCATATTATTCCTACAGGTTTCGGAATGCTTTTTATCTCATTCGTTCTTAAATTGGTTTCTTGTTGAGTAGAAACAAATATAATTACTCCAACAATCACCAATACTAAAACCCCAATTAACCAATATTTTTGTTTTGATTTCATCATAACTAATTAAACTCTTATCATTTATTAAGCTTTTTTTCTCCAAAGGCGAGCCCCCGAATTTCTGCTAACGTTCTGGGGATATGTGAAGTTTGCGAAGCCGAAATTTGGGCGTAGCCGAAGGCGAAGCCTCATATCTTCCTGATGGTAGTAGAACCTTCACTTAATAAATCTTGATAGGTATGAATAAATATTGTGGTATAGAACGATTTTTGAGCATGCTTGTGGATTAAGAGGGTTCTAAGGGATGTTATATGACCCAGAAGGGTTCGAGCGAAGCGAGAAAGTTTCCGAGCACTCCATCATTTTACCCCCTTTTGGTATTCAAAGTAGGAATAAATAATTGTATAGGCTGCCACCAAAATTACAGGAATAAGAACGAAAAATATTGCATGACCCTGGAAAAGAACACCAAAAAGAGCAATCACACCGGCAATTTTAAACAACTTTCCACCAATTTTATGGGTCCTTTCCCATACTCTTTCACTGCTCAATGTCCAGGGAGTTCTTATACCTATGAACCAGTTTCTCTTTGCATTTTCACAGAGAATGCCGACATAGAAAAACAGAATTCCGATACCGGCAGAAAAGGTCACATTAGGACTTATTTTGATTCCAAGATTCCAGAGAATTGCTTGGAAATGGATTAAAAGCATGAAGATAAAAAATATGATGATGAATCCATCATAATATTTCCTAAATTTTTCAATATTCGCTTTTAATGGGTCTATTCTAGGAATTGCAACGAAAAGTAAAGCAAGTCCAATAAGAATTAAAGGTATCAAAAACAATCCCCAGAATTTTGACATGTATCCATCTACTTGTCCCTTGGTATTCCAATGTGATGCCATCTTCTCTGGCATCTGAGGATAGAAGTAGACACTGAGGGTTAGGGAGAGCAGGATTATCCAAAAGATAGTTATCTCACCTTTCCCCATGTTCATAATTAAACCCCCGCTCGGTTCTATTCAATAAATTCCAGAGAATCAACCTTATTATCATCAAGTTCTATCCTCATCTTTGGTCTCGGTAACCTGAAAAGATCGAAGTCAAATGCTTCTATGTATTCTTCTAAGCCTTCTTTGGGCATGCTCTGGAGCATTGCACCGAAGCCCCCTCTGAAGACGGTTGCCCTCTGTTTTGCGTAAGCCATCGTGTCCTTGACCTTCTCGCCTCTTGGAATGTGATGATGAACAAATCCATTGCAAAAGGCGGTTGGAATCCCTTTAATTTCAATCATGGTGTTCCAGAAATTTTCAATCGTAAACCCACTTGGTAGGGTATGTCCAAAGAAGGGTTTTCCATACAATTCATGAAATCCCTTGCTTATTGTCAGTTCCTCAAGCAAGAATTTTGGATTAAAACCGTATTCCCCCGAAAGGGGGTAAACACATTCAGTCATTGTTTTGAATCCAATAGTCTGGTAGAGGTATCTCACAAATTTAGTAGTGCCTCCAAATCTTAATGGGGTTAATTTCACATCCGATTTCGGAACCCTCATATAGCTTACCTTGTAAAATGTCTCCAAGGCTTTTTCCTTTCCATGTTCCTCAAGAATTTTTATAAATTTATTTATAAATGTTCTGGCAAAGAAATTGCAGGTTATATCTATAGGCAGTGGAGGGATATCCTTTATGGTATGTAGTGGAGGGATTATATCCGAATCGAGGCAGATTACCAGGTCAATGTCTTTGTATACAGCATATTTTATTGCAGCCTCAAGGGCTTCACCCTTGCCCGTGCCTGGATTTTTTACAAAGGTCAGTGGAGCATCTAATCTGTGCTGAATTACCTCCACCGAAGGATCCGTAGACCAGCCGTCTGCAACAATTATCTCCCGTACTATCCCCTCTTCTACTAAATCCCACACATCCCTTATATTTGGTACTATAGTCGGCTCATTATAGTATGGAAAAATTAATGCAACATCTATCTCATTCTCTTTAAGTATCTTTCGCCACTCCATTGTCCTTGAAAGCTTCGCCCTTATCCTCCCCAACATATCAATGGTGTCCTCAACCACCTTATGGTTTTTGGACGTTATACCCTCGATCTTTCTTACATCCTCTACCGTGACATGATTCAGACACGGAGCGCCCTTTCCTTTTTTATAAAAATCTGCAAATTTGTCTATGAAGTCCCGAGAGGAGACAAATATAAAGAATTCCTTTTCTGCATAGAGTTCAAATGGTCCGTCCAGAATTTCTACATTTTTGGTCTGATAGAATTTATCCTCCATCGCCTTGGACTTTAGTTCCAATGCCCTTCTGATATATCCTTCCTTGAGTCTCTCATACTCCAAATCTCCCAATTCCACAAGAGATAGGCACCTGTCAGAATAACCCTTAGAACATTTACCGGTCTTTTCAGTATCCAGAAGAAGCCACTTTTTCTCTTCCTTTTCCACAATTCCCGAGATCTCACCCTCGTAAATCATTTCTTTATTTAGGTTTATACATTTATAATTTCTTATATTTCTTAAGCCCCAGGTGGGATCCGAACCCACGACCTCTGCCTTTTTGTCTTTTTCGCTCTTACAAACGAGTTTGCGATACCAAGGCAACGCTCTACCAGCTGAGCTACTGGGGCAATTCAGAATTGGATGAACTTGGATAATAATCTGGATTATATCAAAATAAAACCCCTTATGGGAATCCCCCCAAGAAAAATGCCAGAAGTGCTATTATCATCCCCACTATCATGAGTCTCTGACAAATTGCGGGATGCATAGTGAGTGAGATCAGGAATATGAGATCGGCAATTAGTATAAAGATTCCGTAGGGGAGTAGATTAAAATATTCCTGGGGTATAAAAAAAGGGGATGCACTGAAGAGAATCGCCGCTAAAATAAATATGGATGCAATATTCTTAGACCTTTTTACACCAATCTTTATAGGTAATGTTACAGAGTATTCTTTTTTATCACCTTCAATATCCTCAATGTCTTTTACAATCTCTCGAGAGAATGTGGTAAAAAATGCACATGCCGATATTATCGCGATCAATTGCAATTTTCCTATTTCACTAATTATCTCATTAATCCCACTATCAAAATTTGCCAATGCCCCAAAGACGAAGATTGAAGCAACAAGATAACTTACCCCCAAATTTGATACGAGATGCAATCTCTTGGAATATTTTCCATACAATACCAAGATAATGGAATTCAACACAGCAATTCCAAGACAGTAGTCATTGACATACTTTGAGAGCCCCATGCCTATGAAAAACAGAGTAAGGGAGAACATCAGGGCATCGCTTCTATTTATCTTATTAGAGGGTATCGGTCTATACGCCTTGTTGATCTTATCGATCTCGTAGTCAAAGTAATCATTAATGGTATTTCCAGCACCGGTGATAAGAAATACAGCAATTCCAGCCAAAATTATCTTAAAGGTAAATATATTGCTAAAATCAATGAAAGACGCTCCCAATAAAACCCCAAAGAAGGTCATGATGCAGTTCCTTATCCTTATCAGGGTTAAAAGGGTCACAATCTGTTCTTTAATCTTATCGATTTTCATTTGCAGAAATATAGAAAATATTGTAGAATATTATATCATGAGATTAATTAAAATTAAGGGAATAATTAAGGAAATAATTCCGTATATCGACTAATTTATATTTGGAAGTTAATAATAGAATTAAAAATGCCACTCTTTGATCTCGCTATCAATCTCTTAATATTCTTGTTTTGGTGTATAGTATTAGCATTTAGTGCTCATGTCTTGATAAAGGCGCTTACTAAGATAGCATCTTTTCTTGCCTTCACAGAATTTGTAGTGTGCTTTATTATAATGGGTGTCGCAACTTCCCTACCGGAACTTTCTGTAGGAATCGGATCTGCTCTTAAAGAGAATACTGCGTTAGCCTTAGGAACAGTAATTGGTTCCAATATCATAAATCTAACATTAGTCGTTGGAGTAGTTGCCTTACTTATTCGAGGGATTAGGGTTGAAAGTAAGACGATAAGATCCGATGCGATATATATGTTTATCATCGCCGCTTTACCTCTGGCTCTAATGCTAATTGATCTACTTTTTACTGAGAAAGTAATGATATCAAGATTTGATGGTTGTATACTTCTTTTTGTATTCTTTTTATATATCCTAAAACAGATACAAAAAAGGAAGGAATATATTCAGAAATTTGTACATGATGTATCGATCACAGATTTCACAGACTTTATTATAAGTATAATACTCTCCTTACTTGGACTTTCATTGTTATTTATAAGTGCTGATTTTGTTGTTAACTATGGAACGCTACTATCTGCAGAATTGATATTGCCATCGATATTGATCGGCTTATTTATGGTCTCTTTTGGAACATCACTCCCGGAATTGAGCCTTGAGTTAAGGATGATTTTGACTGGACGTAGAGAGATGGCTTTAGGAAATTTAATTGGTAGTGTTGTCGCAAACTCTACATTGGTCTTAGGATTCACTGCCCTGATCTACCCCATACGAGCAGATTTTCTTCTACTTATCACAAGCGGTTTCTTTATGCTACTTGTAGCGTTTTTATTCATGACATTTATAGAATCAGAAAGGACTATTTCATGGCAGGAGGGTTTATCCTTGATTCTCTTGTATATCCTCTTTGTAATTATAGAATTCATTATTGAATCACTTCGACACTCTATTACTATATAGTAGTTTATAGTAGTCTACTCGGTTTTCTCTACCTTTTTAAAAAAGTATATCAAACCTCAAACACCCCTGATCTGAAGCCTCTGCTTTTCCTCTAGATCTCTGATGTCAATACCTTTCATTGCCTCAGAAAGTCCTTTAGAAACCTTTAATAATAACTTGGGGTCGTCATAATGTGCAGTTGCTTCTACGATAGCCCTTGCCATGGGTAATGGATCCTTAGATTTAAAGATCCCAGAACCAACAAAGTTTCCATCAGCTCCAAGTTGCATCATTAAAGCGGCGTCAGCTGGCGTCGCTATCCCACCAGCTGCGAAATTCACAACGGGCAATCTTCCAAGTTTCTTTATCTCTTTTACCAAATATAAAGGGGCTTGAAGATTCTTGGCTTCCAAATAAAGCTCATCCTGATCCATATTCTGAATCTTTCTGATTTCAGACATAATTAAGCGCGTATGTCTTACCGCTTCTACAATGTTTCCAGTTCCAGCCTCACCCTTTGTTCTAATCATTGCTGCACCCTCACTTATCCTCCTTAAAGCTTCACCGAGATTTCTTGCTCCACAGACAAAGGGGATCTTGAACTTCTTCTTGTTGATATGATTCTCTTCATCGGCCGGGGTAAGAACCTCCGATTCATCTATCATATCTACTCCGAGGGTTTCCAGAATCTGTGCCTCGGCAAAATGGCCTATCCTGCATTTTGCCATTACTGGTATGGTAACGGAATCCATAATCTCTCGAATCTTCTCGGGATCTGCCATTCTCGCCACACCGCCCATTTCTCTGATATCTGCCGGAACCCTCTCCAAAGCCATTACC
>Ga0190362_1000006_pt1 | contig 27104 bp, 22 predicted proteins | sample 48721856_MG_FD_163437 | JGI IMG/M metagenome (GOLD analysis project Ga0190362, IMG submission 163437) | Hydrothermal vent microbial mat bacterial communities from Southern Trench, Guaymas Basin, Mexico - 4872-18-5-6_MG | ecosystem: Environmental > Aquatic > Marine > Hydrothermal vents >...
GACCAAACTTCTCTAAGCATTTCCCTGCTATCTGTCTTGATTCAAAGGAACCTTCATCCCAGATAGTTTCTAACAATGTCGTAGCTTTTGTTGGTTCTTTCTGGATAAACTTTCCTATCTCGGCAGATATTATTCTCAAAACAGGAAGTGGAACTCCATAAAATTTTCCAGTATCTGGGATAATCCTTTGATAATTTTTTGTCGCTTCCCTATCTACATAGGATTTTAGAAGCTTCTGTAACCCTCTTGTAAACTCTTTTGGCTTATCTGTTTTTTCAAGCAGTTTCTTTGTTCTCTCTTGGATTTGTGATTTGTCCATATTCATTTTACCACACTCCCTGGGCAGATTAATCGCATTTTACATTTTGCACAGGATTTTTTTCTGCCGACTGTTCCGCTATAAAAAGAGATCAAAAGCAGGAGTAATAATATAACAATTTTAAAGAAAGTGAATTTCTGAATAAGAGAAATGCTGATTAAGATAAGAGGAATTAAACTTAATAAGCCATAAGTCAAGGGCGCAATTTTTAAACCTAAAGTGTTAGGAAATTTCTCAATCTCGCCCTTTTTGAAAAATAGAGCAGATAATTTTCCCCAACCTATGCAACACCACTTATCATAATAATAACAATCGGTGCAGACCAATTTTCGTAGAACAACAAATACCATTACTATTGCAAAGACAAGATAAATCCAAGCAACCACTGGATGAAAAAACCAACAACAAAGAGTTCCTAAAACAATCCAGAGAAGCATTAGGACATTGCCCAGGATTATGCTACTCTTTGGATATTCTTCTAATCCCTGCTTATAGATTTTTATTTTGTTTTCCATAGCAGTTTTTCCTTTCATAAGTTAAATTAAATCTGGATAAATACCTTTTGTTTTTAAAGGCTGGGTTCGGAATTTCATATAACATATGCCGTTTTGCGAAGTTAGTCCAAAGGACTAATTTGGGTGAGCCGTTAGGCGAACCGTAAAACGGCTGTTAGCAGACCTGAGCGATAGCGAAGGCGAACCTGCGGTAGCAGGTGAAGAGTTCGGGGGCGAGCTGAAGAAGAAATGATTTTGTCAACCTTGGAACCTTAACTGAAAATTTCTATTATCCCGTTGAAAAATTTACCAATATTTAATGTAATATCTGTAAAAAAATCAGCCCCCCTGCATTTATTTTCTGCAAGCCGTATCAGTTCGTTTAAAGTTTTTAGATTGGCAACTTCCTCAAATTGGGCTTCGCATATTATGTTTGCATTTTTGAAGCTACCTTCTTCAATTTCTGCTTTTTCTCCAAAGTTAATTCCAGCTGTTGCTAATTCATTGTTTCCATCATATACAACAAAATTAACTTTCTTACCTTTCAGATATGAAGGTATTGTATATTCTCCTTGAATTAGCGACCCTATTTTAGTCTGAAAGATATCATATTTTTCATATCTTTCTAGCAGCTTTTTTGCTCTTTCGAGATCTTTTTCCCTTAGTGTTGTCTTTGGGAATTGCTTAAAATTCCAACAATTACAATACCAGCAATACTCTACCAGTTTTTCACCAGAATATCCCTCTTCATAATAACCCCAAAATTCCTCATCAGGCACGAGCTCTTTTAATCTGGTTTCCTTTTCGTAAATCTGCAAAAATTTACACTCCCTGCTTTTGTTTTTACATAGCTTCTCTAAAAGATTGTACCAGCCCCACCACCATCTTGTTACCTTCCACTCAGCGGCTTTCTGGCGGGTTTCTAATCTTTTCTTTTCATCTTCGCTTACCCATCCTGCTTTAAGAAATTCTTTCTCCTGTGGGGTTATGCCCTCACTGAAAATACCTTTAATGCAGAATATTTTTTCTTTCTTTAAATCCGGGCGTTCTTCGGCCAATTTTTCTTTCAAGGATTTTTCTGCGCAGTTCCAAGCTTGGCAGAGGAAACCACAGGTAAGATGAGAATATTGCACACTATTGTTTTTCCCAAGTGACTTAACCTCTTTATCTACAATCCTGCTGTTTATATGGATAAAGTCGTCAACAAGAAAGCCGTTTTCCTCTCTTGTTTCGGGAGGGTCGCATTCATAATTTCCTGAAATATATCCTTTATAAAACATTGAAACATTTTTGTTTCTATATGTTCCCTTTCCCGCAATTGTTTGAAAAACAACCCAATTTTTGAAGCCAGATTTTGAACATTCTAAAACCACTCTGCTCTGCTCAATAACACACTGCCTTCTTATATCATAAGGCCAGTTATTATAATTTCCAATATTCTCCCTTATCAAAGATTGAGAGCCAACGTCATAAACGGTCCATGCTTGGGCTGGTACAGTCATTAATATAAAATACAACAGAGCCAACAGCAATATAACCAATTTTTTGTCTTCCACCATATTATAATAGTTGTTATTCATCTTTTAAAAATTTCTCTTTTTGAATAAGCGAGTCCCCGAATTTCTGCTAACGTTTCCAAGGTTGCCGAAGTCGCCGAAGGCGATTTGGATGAAGCGTAGCGAAGTCGGCAACCCTGTGTTAGGTGAAGTAGCCGCCATTTCCCTTATTTTGACTCTTGAACAGCCGCGATCTGCTCTTGAACTCGCTTCCGAAATTCCAACGGTGCGGATATTTTGTGGAAAGGCTCCTTTGTCCCTCCTGAGCCAGTTACCACTATGGTTCCGTAACCAAATATTCTTCCCAGAATTCCTTGGTTAAGAGCAATTCCCTCCACTTTCGTTAAAAGTATTTCGAGGGAATGTCTACGAATAAACCCCACCTTTGCAAGGATCCTCTTATTCGTCACTGCAAATTCCGAAGTAGAGTACGTTATAAATGAAGAGAGACCCTTCAAGGCAGCAAGCACGATGAAAAGCCATCCAATCGGTGCTGAATCACTCGTAAATCCGATGATGGCTATGAGCAGAAAAATCACTGCCCAGAGGAAGACGAACCAATGCAACTTGGCTCGATACACTACCTTCTCTCCGGCCATAAGGTTTTGTTCAATGTAACCCATATCTAACCTCCTTGTAATAAGTTGACGTTTAGGCGACTATTTCACCTAACGTATTGCGGATAAACGAAGCCCACGAAGTGGGTTTGGGTGAGCCGAAGGCGAACCATTTATCCGCTGTTATCGGAGTCTCAAAGAGACCGAGCCCGAAGTGGCGAAGAGTTGTGAGGTTTTTTGATTATTCTAAGTGTTCTAACCAGTTAATTTCTACCGTAGCTTTATCGACCCATTCTGATTCCAAATTCAGTTCTTTTAAAAAGTTTTTAACCTGGTTTTTAATATAGCTATCTTTGAAATTACATCTTCCATCTTGGACTACTTGGATAGATTGTTTTAAATAATAATCTGGTTCGTAACGAAGAGTAATTCTATATTTTTCTTCTTCGGAAATAGTTTTTTTGACTGTTATGCGTGGACCAGAAATTTTAACAATTCCTTCATTACTGACTCGTATTCTAATAGGTCCTTTATCTATTTGATCTCCTTTTTTCAGTTTGAAACCCAGCTCATATTTTCCATTAAATTCATCAACTTCCCAATTGTCTATATAAGACCAATCTTCAATCAAATTTACTTCAAATCCTTTTGAAATTGCTATATTTTTAAGTTCGTACATATCATAAGTTTTCTCTAAAATATTCGCATGTTCATAAACATCTCTATAATACAAGTAATTTCCTGCACAATCGGTTGTTGGTTTTGATGGATCCAAATTATTTTCTAAAGGAGGATTGACAGTACTCCCTGTTTCTTTGAGGGCTATATTCCAAATTAATACACTACCAACTAAAACAATTCCAATTATTAAACAAATCAACCAAATTTTAATTTTCTTTTCCATACCCATAATTTAATTATATTAAAATTAATATATCTTTGCAAGGGCCCCGCAATTTCTGCTAATGTATCGGGATTAGGAGAAATCCCGAAGGCGATTTGAGGAAATTCCTGATTTCCCTTTTATCCTCTGTTGTGCGAGTCCGTTGGGACCAAATTGCGAAGCAATTTGAGTTGTGAAAAGGCAAATCATTCACATAATTGTTTAGCTATGTAAAATCCAATTCCAGCGGCTATTCCAGCTAATGCCCAGTTTATTGTCATTAGCACCCCGGTTATTGCAAATCCTGTAACATTTGATAATAGTTCCAATATGTGCCATAGTATTATCTTAAATTAGAAATATATTAAGTTATCGTCTTTGAGCGATTTCGCTTAACGTATTGCGAATAAAAGAAGTTGCGACAGCAATTTCCCCGAAGGGCGGAGCGACTGAAAGGAGCAGAGTCATAATCCTTGTTATCGGAGTGCAATAGCACCGAACGACCGTAGGGAGTGAGAGTTGCGGGGCTTTTGTTTTTTCATTTTTCTATTAGCTAGGATAGTAAATTTGTAAATTTTTACATCTTTTCTTACTAAAGTGCCATGCTGGCTCCAAATATCAGGGGCAATGTGATTAGTCCAAGCAGAAGTCCCACGATAAACTTCTTTTTTTTCATATTTTTTTGTTGGATATTGTATATTGCTATAGCAAGTACCGTCACTGTCCCTATGTAAATATATGTCAGTGATAGTGCCTCTTGGGTTAATGGCACTTCTTGGAGTATATCTGCAATTATCATTCTCTTAACTTTATAATAAGGGAGTACTAATAAGAAGCTTATCAAGATTATCGAATATCCCTTCACTATTTCGTCTTTGACAAGCAATGAAGTATATAGTATAAATATAGAGAACATGAAGAGTGTACCACCTACAACGTGTAGTGGACTACAAGGAAGTGAAAAAAATAATACTGCAGCAAGCATAGTCAATAAGATTAATAATATTGTCCTTGCCCTGTTTTGGTTTACTCTGTTTACCCTTTCAAAGAATAACAGAGGTATTAAAACTAACAGCATATAACTTGTAAGGTATGCCATTACCTTGGGTTTGTACAACTCAGGCCGTAAACCAGTTAACTGGATCTTTTCGGTTTTTTTACTCTGCATCCCCTCTTCATGGTATCTAACTGTTATTTCAAGCATATAGTATAACGGCTCTGTGATAAAGCTTATCGGATTTTCTGTGATACAATCTTTTGAGCGTATATATATCCTCGACCTCGAATAGTTTGTCTTAATATCACAATATTTCTTTGTATAATTATCTCTTAAAATAATTTCATCTATTATTATCTTCGGGAATAAACTTTGATTCAATTTAATATGAATTACTTCCTCAGAAAATGCCTGATTACGCTTCTTCACATGATGATATATAGTCACCTTCTGGATATTTTCTTGATTAAATACTTGATTACCCTCATCATAAACTATCTTATTATATCTCCCCCAAAAGACCTCCACACCATCTCCTGTAACTATCAGAAAATTCACAAAAACGATAATTACAAGAAAAACCGCGATAATCTTCCAATTAAAAAACATTTTAATAAATTATTTATCGGAACATTTTAATATACGCCCCGCAATTTCCGATAACATATCGGGATTAAGCGAAGTCCTGCGTAAGCAGGATTTGGGTGAGACGAGCGAAGCGAAGTCGAACCGCTTAATCTTCTGTTAGCCGATCGTATGACGCAGGCGATTTTACGATTATTATTTATTTTTAGTTCTAATCTTCTTGAAGGCTAAAATTATCAGGCAAGACAGAAAATACAGATAAATGATATCTAAGGGAAGATATAAAAACCATGCAAAAGCTGCACCACATAATGCAATATCGCCCTTAATGATCAAGCCCTGGACTAGGTTAGCAAAGATAAAAGAGAAAGGTCTTAATAGAGGATTAAAAATACCTTCGAGACCACACATTCTGCACACTCTAATTCCATTCTCGTCTAAAAAACAACTGGATGTTCTGAAAAAGCCAAAGAAAAAAAGTAAGATAAGTAAAGCTAAGAATAACACAAGTTTTACACGATCAGGTTTCAAAAACTCTTTAATTGTTTCTTTGTTCATCAAATTGAATTATATCATATCTTTAAATAAATTTCTCAGCAAAATCGCCGAGTAATATGGTGGTATATACGAACCGGTTTGGATATTCCCTCTAATCTGGACTCACTTCAATAATTTTAAAAGAATCGCCTTCTGCGCATGTAACCTGTTTTCGGCCTGATCCCAGACTATGGAATTTGGACCATCTAAAACATCATCTGTAATTTCCATCCCCCTGTGTGCCGGAAGGCAGTGCATTACTTTACAGTCTTTTTTTGCATTTGCAAGAATTCTTTGATTGATCTGATATTTTTTGAATACCTCTACCCTCTTTTCCTCTTCCTTTTCATGACCCATACTGACCCACACATCTGTATAAATGAAATCGGCATCCCTCACTGCCTCATTCGGATCATTAATCACATCTATCGTACATCCAGTTTTTTTGGAAATTTTAACTGCAGAATTCAGAATATATTTCTTAGGTTCATACCCCTTAGGGGATGCTACCTTCAGATTCATCCCCGTCATGGCGCATCCCAAGAGGAGAGAATGGCAGACATTGTTTCCGTCTCCAATATAAGAGATATTTATTCCCTTCAACTCCCCCTTAATTTCATATACCGTGAATAGATCTGAGATTGCCTGACAGGGATGCTCTAGATCTGAGAGACCATTTATGACTGGAACACTGGAATTTTTAGCCAATTCTATTAATGTATCATGTCTATCAACCCTTGCTACTATGGCATCCACATACCTGCTAAGGACCTTGGCACTATCGGCGATGGTCTCTCCTCTCTCCAACTGAGTGCTATCTCTTGTTACATCTATAGTATGTCCACCAAGTTGCAGCATTGCACTTTCAAAAGAAATTCTGGTTCTGGTAGAAGGCCTCTCAAAGATCATCACCAAAGTCTTTCCTTTCAATTCCTCTCCGTATTCATCGGGATACCTTTTAATCTCTTCTGTGAATTTAATAATTTCCACTAATTCCTTAATAGAAAGATCATTCATAGAAAGCAGATTTTTCATATATTTCTTTATGTTTTAATAGATAAATATGCAGGGACTGGAACAGACCATTGAGGATATAAAGAAGATGAGGATTAGAGGGGCTTTAGATATTGCCATTGCCGCCGCCAAAGCCATGCACTTAGTAGTTAAAAAAGATGCTAAGGATACACAAGAATTGATAAAGAAACTTCGAAGTGCTGGGGAAAGATTAAAATCATCTAGACCAAGTGCGGTTTCTCTTCCCAATGCCGTGAACTATATCTTCTATATAGCTGAAAAAAATAAAGAACTGGAGATTGAAAAATTTAGAGAAAAGATTTCATCGGAGATTCAGAGGTTTGTAGAGAAACAAGAAAGGGCATTAAAGAAGATCGCGGAAATCGGCTCAAATCTAATCCAGTCTGGGGATGTAATTCTGACCCATTGCAATAGCGATACTGTGAATATGATCTTAGAAAAAGCGTGGAGGGATGGTAAGGGGATTGAGGTAATATGCACAGAAACGAGGCCCAGATATCAGGGAATAATAACGGTTAAAGAACTTTCATCCTCGGGAATCCCAACAACATTGATAGTTGACTCTGCAGTGCATTTGATAATGAGAAAATTAAAGGTGAACAAGGTTCTTGTTGGTGCTGATACAATATGTGCTAACGGAGATTTGATCAACAAGATCGGTACATCACAAATAGCTTTATGTGCAAAGGAATTGGATATAGATTTTATAGTAGCTGCGGAGTCTATAAAATTTTCCCCAGAAAGCGTTATGGGTTCTGTAGTTGAAATTGAAGAGAGGGATCCCTCAGAGGTTATTAAAGCAGAAAAACTCAAAGACGTCAGAGTTCTAAATCCAGTATTTGATATTACCGATGCGAGATACATAAGCATGATCATCACAGAATACGGTGTTATACCACCAGAAGCGGCATATCATCTCCTAAAAGAGAAGTTTGGATGGGAATTAGAACTATAAATTCGGATTTAAATTCGGATTCCAATCATTTGACCGAAGAAGGTATTCATAATATAACATCCAAGGAAAAACAAACCCAGGGATATGATAACCAGAAATGGTAGGAATTTAATCCCTTCCTTCCCATCTCCCTTCAGAACCAGACCTATTATTAATGAGCCAAAAATTGAGGATACTAACAGAGAGGCAATAGCAAATTCTTGCAGGAATTCGGGTCTTATTTGAATGTTTGTCATGGATATGGGTGCAGATCCACCCATGGCTATCTCCGAGGGTATTTCTCCACCGATCTTTGTGCTCATGCTTATCAGAACCTTTACCAAGAAGGATGACATAGCAAATAATAATGGAGCAGCAAGGCCAATTGCTATGAAGATGAAGATGACATACATCAGAACGCTGGCACTGATTTCCTTTTGAATCATCTGTTGATCCCTGAGGTCACTGGCGGTTTGATCTAGGAGGTCCGCTAATTTCCCTCCAGATCTAATGCTGTTGACAATTAAATCCATGGTCTTACTTAAGGCTTCAGATTTTATCCTTTGGTTTGTTTTTAACAATGCTTCGGTTAGGTTGCCTCCAGTCATGGTTTCTCTACCTATTCTTTTTATTTCATCTGCCAAGGGGCCAAATTCTGGTCTCGCCGCTAATAGCAGTGCCTTGTCTGTAGTTAAACCCGCCCTAATATTTGAGGACATTAACTGCAAAGCATCCGGAAGAATCGTCTCTACGAATCTGGCCTTTGAATCTACAGAGAAGAGAATCCAGAGATAGAATGCTGCTTCAATTACCGCAAAGGAGGCTATGAAGCCCAAGATAAATGGCAATATATTGAACAAACTGATGATGTAACCCGAGTAAAGACTGAATGCCATACCGAAGAGTAGAATAAAGCCTAAGAGTTTGTTAGGATCTATCTTGATGGTAGAATACATTATCAATTGGTTGAAATCTTTCTTTATCCTTCTTGGGAAAAATCTCGTTAAAAATGTATATATGTCCATTCTTTTAACGGCAATGACACTTTAATATCAACTTTATACTACATAACCCCGTTCCGTTAACACACTAACGACACTCTACTGTATGCTTGGTTGGTGAAGCTATTGGTTTTGTCAATTCTCTACCAACATCATCCGATTAAATTGGGTCTTTTTGATCTTATGACACTCATGAAAATAAATTGCATTAAGACTACCCCCCCTAACAATAGCCAGAATGTCTGTTCATTCCCTATCCTCTCCATCCCCGGAAAGGTCGAGAGGATAATCATAACGGTAATGCCAAGAGAGGGGATAATTACAGCGATCATCATGTACATCATAGCCAATGGATTAAGGATTGATTTGTACCTCCCAATTTGAACCAATTGTTCCTTGGAAAGAGAATCTATAATGCTTGCAAGATTTTCACCGATGTCACTACCAGATTTTATAGCATTTAATAATTGCCAGATGGCTCTCCTGAAATAGAGTGAGGGGTTCCTAATTGCCAACTCTTCAAGGGTATCTACTACCGGTACTCCCGCCCTGCTCTTTTCTATGACAATTTTAAATTCATCTGATATTTGGCCATATTTCCCGGTAGCTATAGAGACAAAGGCATCAAATATTGGGACACCAGATCGTATCTGAACCAAGATGGTTCTCAGGGCAAATAAAAGATTTCTTTCCAGATCCCTGATCCTTCTATTTACAATTACCTTGGGATATGCCACTAACTGTACATAAGACAGAATCCCTATAAAAATTCCTATTATGGGACCAAAACTGAGGAATTCCTTAGTTCCCAGTGAAAGAATGAAGGTAAGGATTAATGATGATATAATAAAAAGTGTTGAAGAGATAAAGAAACAGATAGCCAAATATTCCCTGGCGGTAATGTTATATTCCTCATCAATACCAGATTGCTTTAGATGCAGGGCCGTGTAGGGTGACACCCTGAGTAATAGATCACCTACCGCTATGAAGATACGTGAAAAATTCCTTATTCCATGCGAACTCAAAAAGCCTATTTTAGTTGCCATATTAGAAGTATTAACTTACTGAAATAAAAATGTATTAGAGGGTATGGGAAAAATTAAAAGAAGTCTATTCCAACAACTCCTTGGGGCTCTGGTCATTATTCACCACATCTATGACAGTTTCTGTATCAACATAATAGCGATTCATTACCTTCCCTACTTCCTCCACCTGACGAACATTGTTTTTTACTAACCATTCCAGTATCTTTTTTTTCATTTCTATTTCTCCTCGCACCTCATCTACTGAAAGTCCTGTATGAGCACCGATCTTTTCATAGAGTGCAATATCTTCTGTAGACGCTTTTATACTGTCTGTCCTTGGATCCCATCTATAGAGGATGCTGGGCCTAAATGTTAATTCTCTAACGGTAGTAGGGTTTGGAATAAATTCACCGATCTCAAATACCCTTCTAATTCCCCTCCTTCTATCCCTGAACATTACAACATTTAGATGCACAGAGTCGAGCATACTCTCTGGAATACTGATGGGGGGATTAACTAATCTGTTAATAGTCTGAGCACAGGTATCTGCATGTAATGTCGAATAGACAGAATGTCCGGTATGCATGGCTTCAAAGAGGACTTCTGCCTCCCTCTGCTTTCTGATCTCACCCATTATTATCCTATCGGGTCTCATCCTCAGGGAATTTACTAAGAGATCTAACATCGTTACTTCACCCTTCCCTTCGGGATTTGGCTCTCTTGTGGTCAGAGGGCACCAATAAAGAAATTTAGGTAGTTGTAATTCTCTAGTATCCTCAATAGATATAATCCTGTGGTTTGGAGGAATGAACGGCATGCAGATATTCAGAAAGGATGTCTTTCCAGAACCTGTGCCTCCGGAGATGATCATGTTCATTTCATATTGGATTACTAGCCAGATCAGGGCCAAGACTTCTGAACTTACCGTTTTATTTTGAATAAAATCGGTCACGGTCCAGGGATCACGAGCAAATTTTCTTATAGTAATGGTATTGCCCTTGGTAGAGATGGGAGCTAATGTGGCATTAACCCTGTCTCCAGTCACGAGATGGGCATCCAAAAGAGGGCTTAGGGTGGTGATCTCCCTACCAACCCTTCTGGCTATGGTATTGGCGTAGTTTAGAATTTGACCCTCCGATTCCGAAGTAATATTTGTCCTTAACCATCCATATTTCTTGTGATAAACCCTTATAGGCTCCTTGGTAGAATTTACAACCACCTCTTCTATATAATTGTCATCAAGAAAAAATTCCATATCCCCCAAGCCAAGGAGCTCATGAATCAGGTTTAGAATGAAGTGATCCTTAACAGCCTGATCCAGTTTTGGAAGTTCTTTCGTTAATAGGGCATCAGCATCTTTCTTGAATTCTTTTTTTAATTCACTCATTAATTTGGGATCAAGGACATCACTAACGCTCATATCTACTGCCCCTATCAGTCTCTCTTTAATGTCATCCAGAAGTGCTTTCGTAGCTATATCAACCTCGGGGATGATAAGTTTATAGAATGGAATGTAATCCTTCTCTATTATATTAACCCTAGTTTTCACACCATCTGAGTCTATTTCATAACTCTCTATCAGCTTCTCCTCTTCTTCTTTAGATTTCTCTTGTGATTTTTTATCCTCTTCCATTTTTTATGAATTAGATTGTATTTGATAAGATTCAATAAGTTTATTTGTTTTATTGGATAAATACAAAAATTATTTTAGAGAACATTATACCTTCCCCTTTACCTTTCTGATCTCCGGTTCGCCTATGGCTGAATAATGTAGTTCCACAAGGTCATGCTCCTCCAGAATCATTGCCCAGCTCTCTATCTGAGATCTACTGACACCTAATCTACGGGAAAGTTTATTATCTATCTTCAATTTTTTATACTTTTGTACCAATTTATATAATTTGTCTATAGATGTCTCTACCTTGCCCACATCCTCGATCTTTTCTCCTGGTTTTTTCTTTCCTATTTTGGATATCCTTCTCCTGAGTGCTAGATCCTCCATCTGTCTCCTTCTTTTTAATTCAGTGAGCCTTTCCATTTTTATATCATCAAACTCAACTAAAGGTTTTTTCTCTTCCGGAATCTCTTCTCTCCTTAACTGAATTTTTTCTTCTTTTTTTGATGAAAAGATTTCTGGGAATTTGCGTGCAAAATCTACCAGGTTAAAGCCCTCCTCTGTTTTCAATTCCTCTATCTCTGGTTTTTCTCCCCTCACAAAGGATTCAGGACTTGTTTTCTTTGCCCATTCCTCCATCTTTAATCTAATCTTCAGTCCAAGATATGAAAATGGCATAGTATGAGTCAACAAAGCCTCCCTGTTTCCTTCCTTCACTTTTTCCATATCTTTATCACTAAATGCATATACCTCCAAATCCCCCTTAGTGCCAGAAAGCCTTTCCTTTATCTGAAGGATTGCCTCTTCCCCGAAGATAATCGTCTCATTATCTATATCCTCAAATGACGCAGCTATTACATTTCCATTTTCCAGTAACAAACCGGCAGTATACAATTTTCCATTTATTTTACCATAGAGGCGCATTACACCTTTAAATTCCTTAGTTAGGGATTTACAAAAATTCAAGAATTCTTCTTTGGTCTCGGTAAGTACCTGCTCTCCTCGAGGCATAGACTCCCCCCCAAATTCCCGCCTTTTTTTTACAATGTCATGTAGACCCATCATGATATATGATTATATACCATACATCTCTAGTACCTTGTTGTACTGTTCAAAATCATCTGATTTAGAAAATTTATCTATGGCTTCCTCGGGCAATTTCTCAAGCAGCTTATCCATCTCCATCAACACCTTCTTAGTATTCTCTTTGACATACTCCCTCTGCTCTGTCTTTCCTTGATAGTTAAAGACCACTTCATGTAATTTTTTGTATTCATCGAAATTTTCAGATGCAACAAACTTCTTCTTAGCGTCCATAGTTAACTCTCCAATTAATCTATCTATTATCCTTAGGGTCTTTTTTAATTCATCTATCTCCCCCTCAGTCCTCTCTTTTATCTTTTTCTCCCCCTCAGTCCTCTCTTTTATCTCCATAAAATTCTCTTCTATAGGTTTTTCTATAGGTTTCTCTATTGGAATTTCTCCCCGCTCTCCAAGGTGCTTTGTTATCATGCTTAGAAATTCAGATGGTGGCCTTCCATTTTTTTCCAATTTCTCGATTAACTCCCGCTCATCTCTATCCAACTCCTGTATATCTCTAGTAATTTTAACAATCTCATTTTCTATATCCGATATCTCAGCTCTGAAGGATTCTTCCTGTTTTTCTATTTCTATCAATTCCTTTTTTAGATTTGAATGTTTCTCGGTTAATTTTTTAATCTCTTCTGATAGCGAAAGTTTCTTTTTAGAAATTTCATTAACCTTTGCATTAATATCAGATTTTTTCGTAACTAACTCGGATTTTTTTGATTCTATCTGAGATTTCTTTTCCTTTATTTCATCAATCTCCTTGATCTTCTCTTCCATTTCCTTCTCCACTTCTTGCCTTTTTTCTTCTAGATCCTCCATTTCCTTTGTCATATCAATTATCTTCTGCTCTAAGTCTGAGATTTCTTTTTTGAGTAATCCCTCTTGTTCTTCTATCTCTTCAAATTTCTTCTTCATTCTAGTATGATTCTCTACCGATGTATTGATTTCAGCAGAGAGTTCCAATTTTTTACTGGCGATTTCATTAATCTTTGCTTCAATATCAAACTGTCTCTGAAGCAGTTCCCTTTTCCTAGAATGAATTCTCGACTTCTTGGACCATATATCAATGAGTTCCTGATGTTGTTTAGGATCTTCCTTTTCCCCCTTTTTCTTCTTCCCCCCAAATATGCCCATTTTAGATCACATTGTATACATAGATTATAAAAATATTATAGAAATTTATATTGTTATCTCTTGTCATCAACATCCAGTATCTAGATCATATCTCTCAATGTGCTGACAATCGAGCCGAATAGCATAATCCCCCGTCTTACAGACACCACACACCTCGCTTCCATTAACCTCCCTCCAGTAAAGGTAGTCTATCCATGTAGCGTTTGCATGAGGAACAATATTATGATCCATGAGTTCATAGATATCTACGAGTGTTTCTATTCCTATGAGGGAATTATTGAAATATTCCCTGGATTGATTCTGGTATTTTTCTGAAAGATTATAATTGCCGTCCAATCTGTCAAAGAAACTCGGTCCATTTGTGTAATTTACTGAACAATTTGTTTCATACTCAGTAACATTACTTACCTGATAGCATGAAAAGTTAAGATCTTCAGAATTAATTCCGAGGATTACCTGATGTGATGTATTGCTATTTTTTATATAGACACAATCGCCATCACTTAGACTTAAATTCCCCGTGTCTCTTATCCAAGGAATGGTTATATTGCATTTATCAGCAAAACTTTGGGCCGCATTCTTACCATAGTTAATCACGCCAGCAAAATGATCAGATTCTGGTGCGGTTATATCAAAGCAAATTTGTTCAAATAGGCTGCAGGATCCATAACCGTTATTCATCACTAATATAAGTTCTCCAACATCATTAGTGCTACAAAAAGTTGAAGGGTCTGCAATACTGGGCTTGAGAATCACATTCCCCCTCCCACTCCCATTACCATCACTGCCATTGCCAATAACATTCATGTCAAATCTAATATCGCAATCATATATATACTTCATAATTTTTCCCTCACTACTTAGGGCATAGAGGGGATCCTCCAGGCCGATTATGGATGAATTAGAAGTAGTCCTCATGGTACTTTCTCTGTAGTAGCATATACCGGTCTTATCAATTATATCTACCTTATTGTCTATAATTATGGAAAAATGCCATGCATCAACTGGAATCACTTTAATCTCCTTTAGTGTTATATTAACCCGAAAATCCATATCTTTGCCTCTCATTTCTATTCTATCTATCCATTCCTTAAGGGTGTGATTAACCATGTATGTAACATTGCTACCATTCAATGTACCGCAGAGTGTTAACTCAGCTATAGCGGCCTCAGACCCAGTTTTTGGATAGACAACTTTATTGCAGTCCACACCACAGAGAGAGCTACAATTAAATGTATAATTTAATAGGGGATTCCCAGGTGGTTTGATAACATAGTCTATGGAATAGATCGCAGCCCTCCTCCCAAAGATAACTACTGCCCTGCTCAGATCCCTCTTCACATCCTCCACAAAATAGTGCAATTCATCGCAGCGAATCTTTGCTGTTGCGTCCTCTATTTTTGTCTTTGAAGTACCAACATAAAATGATACTAAAAGTATTAATGGGATAATTAACAGTATAATTGCTAATGTGAAGAATACCCCTTTATTTTTTATTAAATTCAGGAATTTCATCTTACATCCAAATGATCAACTTCATGGTTATTGGCCCCCACAATGATCTTACTCCGCCCGCTCTGCTGAAATCAAATTCTATCATGCTGGAATCAAATTTTATGTCAATCTTTCTGTTTTTATTGGAATCCAATCTCTGCAATAATCTAAAGATGGCATCATCAATAGCGTCGTTCTCATCATAGCTAATATTCTCTGGGGTATAGTAACACTTCTTATCCCCATTATAGTAATCAGGGATACTTTCTGTAATATTTGTGTCATCTTCAAACCGAATCGTCCAGTTACATCCACCCTTTTTCAAAAAGACATTACCATAACCTACCCTTCCACTGAGTCTTATGGTATAAATTGCTCTATCATCTGGAGAGCATCCCATATCCTCGGTGGGACTATTACTTGTGCGAATCTCTAATGAGTTGTTTTCTCCAGGGATCAGATTAACACTGGGATTGGGAATTTGAACGATATAGGGATCTCCCAGGATACGATAGTCAATTCCGAAATGACCATCTCTAAGTGTATAAGCAATCGTTGAACCATGGCTATTACTCACATTTAAATAATCCGTCCAATACTCTGCTGAATATGAGGTAATCTTAGCATCTACCACTCTGGCAATTTCAGGGACAAAAAGAATTCCAGTGCAATTCTCCGTATCATTAAATCTTTCTGTATCTTGAGTAAGGGTGATTTCGCCATATGCTGTAGCATTTATCGCCGGGGTGTAACTGAATTCTATGTATGATTCTGGGTATAATATAGATGGGGTTATGTTTCCAGTTATCCTCGCAGTTTGTGCCCTGTAACTTACATTTACTATATCTTGGGCAATAGTTCGATATATCAATTCTAACTCACTAGCGTTAGAACTTGCATAATATGACCCATTCCCACAGTCGGCTATCGCCCGAAGGGTCCAGTTACCCATTGGACAATTTGCTACGGGACCAAAACCGATAGAATACACAGTAGCATTTAAATCGTTATGCGCTCTACATGAAGACCAGTTCGCATTTTGCATTTCGCACTGACATTGGCATGCCACACTACAGTCATATGCAGTACAGTGAATTATCCAACCACCACCTGTAACATATCCATTAAAAGCCAATGATGAACACTCACACCAAGCATTTGGCCACCATCCCCAACAATTCCACACCTTACCACAAAGTTGGTTCTCTAATAAGCATCCATTTCCTGTATATGGATTTGCTGGACAACAATACGTACATCCATAGCAATCCCCCTCAAATGAACTAGAAGAAGAGTTACCATCACATGCTGATGGAGAGGAATATCCCCCACATTTGTGACTTGGAATCCCGTCCGTCATAACCACAATGAATTTCTGCCTGGATGCATTACTTGAACTTAGTAATTCATATGCTTTATTTATGGCACAACATATACAGGTTCCACCATCTGCCCAATATCCATTAATCTGGGTCTTTAGACTGAGATTATTATCACTTAGTGGATGGAAAGATGCTATTCCACTTCTATATCCAACTAAACCAACCCTATTACCAGTACCATTCAAAACTATGTCAACAAATTCTTCATCCAGCCTTTTTGCCAAGTCTATCCTCTGATTCCCAGCAGGACAATTACTATTATTCTCTACACATTGTGCCATACTACCAGACAAATCCGTAATCAGGATAACATCCGCATTTCCGGTAACATTAGCCAGATAGGAAACATTCCTTATTCCCAAACGTATGGGTATGGTCTCCATACTTAACCCCGCATAGTTGAGCATGGTTAGATTACTATCATCCAAGTCGTATGTTTGATTCACACTACTTCCTGAACTACTAAATACCTCCTGATCTCCAATGGTCAGGTAGGTGGTATAATTATTGAAGAATTTCAGATGTATACTCATAGAATTTAAACTACCTGGAACATAAAACGAGGAATAGAGATTTATCAAACCCTCTATGCCGGGAAACCAATATCTACTGGTACCAGTTTCCTGAGCGGTATCCATCTTAGATGTGTTATAGGTGACTTTGATAAATCCGCCACCAATGTATTGCTCAGAAATATCATCACCAGTGAATATGATCTCGATCTTGTTATCTCCCGGATTAAAATATGTTTCTGGGTTTGGTATATAACTCTTAATATTTGCTGTCATATTCCATACGGTTGGTGTAAATACTCCCGCTGAAACATCATTTATATAAAGTTCAAATTCACTGCCAGTAGCTACTTCAATATATGCCTGCTGTACAGTACAGTTGGGTAATGTTAAAATCCTAGTCAAATTTCCCTGTCCGACAAATCCACCAAAATATACATACTTAGATGTCGTCTTTTCTCTGATATTTGTGAGGAATGCCCTCGCAACATGACCCCGGGTGGGGAGACCCTTACCATAACCCACTAAGAGCCTTGTAGAATGCGTCTCACTGGAAGCCTTGTCCTCGGGGGGTCTCTCTGAATCTGGATCAGAATTTGAATCATATATCACATTAGTATCATCTATAACCAGTCTATAACCAAACCTCTTGGGTATTAATTTTTCCAGATATTTCTTAGAGATATTGGTAGCATTTGACCAGTGTTCTGAAGTAACGGAGCCATTGGCAGATGCCCACTCTGCCCCTATTTCATCCAAGACACCCTGCTTATTCAAAACATCCAACACATCCTCGGATAGATAATGAATGTTCTTGAAAGAAGTCGTACCAGTTTTACTAACCTTTGGTTCATATACTGCAATGAATATCGTAAATATAAATAATAGAAATATCAATGCAATTATCGCATCCAGTATTACCACATAGCCTTTGTTTTTCATTCTAAAGCAATGACATCCTGATGTGAGATTTGTTAGTTAGCATTGGCGTCCTTTAGAGGACTAATGATGCTTTGATTTAAATTTGTTAATGACACCGATGCTTAATAAAAATCTATGTGAATTATGAATTTAATGAAATAATAAATTTAATGAAATAATAAACAATTTAATATTCATACCAAAGTGTTAATACCATCCTTACTATCTTATTATTGAGTATTGCGGTCCTGGTTACTGTAAGTTTCTCTGTCTCATTCTGGGGTTCTTTGCCAGTATAGCATGATATATTTTCAATCTCTATAGTAGTTCCATTAATATCTTCGAGGGTAAAATAGAATTCATATTTCCCAATTCCGAGTATGTGTTTATTACATTCATAATTAGAAATTCCGGGGTCATTACACGGGGGATTATTGAATGCTGAGTCGTTCATCATATCTAAAAATTCCAATATCTTCCCTTGATCAAGTACCCTAGGTTCATTTGCTAAACCAATGACTGTGACATTTTCTTTGCTCCATCCAGATGGAATCCCCCCTGTCCTGACCAGTTTCTCTGATATATCCACTGCAGTTTCCTCAAGATCATAGAACCTTTCGGAACCCTTTATTTTTTCGGTGGTATTGTTCCAGATGGTAATGGCCATGATCAGGACTAGAAAAAATATAAAACACGCCATTAATAATTCACCGCTGCTTACCTGCGCCCTTTTTTCCTTAAATTTTTTAGACAACATTTAGGGTACCATTATAGAAATTGTTTGATTCTATGCTTTCATTAACCGAGTTATTAACATCAATTTTGATCTCTATTGGGTAGTAACCAGTTGTTTCAGGAGTGGTCATATTGAACCACACCTCAGCGACTTCCTCTGATTTCAAAGAAGGAACCACTACACTGATAGTGTTATTAAGTATAGTGTTATTAAATAGAACCCTAAATTGCCCACAATCTACTGGGCCAAAATTTATAACATCTATACTTACATTTATACTTTCATTTGCTAATGCAGAAACTGGGTGAAAACTTCCATTCACCATCATCAGTTCTGGCTTATGGCATATGATGAAGATCCTCTCTCGATCATTAAATATCTTATTTCTCTTATTCAGGCCTTTATCCAGACAGAATACTGTAACATTAGATGTGACTATCTGATTTATCCTTGTATAATGATGATCTTCAAGAGAAATTTCTACCCAATTTCCATAAATGCTTATGTTGTACTCATGTTCTCCATACACTCTGCGGGGAAGGCTAAAATAGCGGTAGAAACCAGAGCCCTGCTCTGCTATATTATTTATGTTATCCGCCACGCTCTTACAAATTCTCTTGGTATCGATTTTGATCTTAAAATCATCACTCTCCCTATTTTTTTCACTTGCAAACAATGCTACGATAATAAAGATAAATAAGGTAAATGCAATAGTTATGATTAATTCCATACTTATCTGTCCTTTTTTAGCCATAATTATCTATTTATCAATCAGCTATAAGAACTTTATTTTTTGGAATTTTCTGTTTCAGGGTAGATTATTTTGTAAACCCTGACATAGCCCCAGTATGAATGATCATCTTCTGGATTTCTTGGATCTCCCAAAAAGCCATCCACTAATTTGAAATATTTTGGTTTTTCTATCGTAGGATCGGCAAGACCCGCATTTTGATACTCTTCTAAATGATCCCCTAGGTAGAGCTTGGTCATCATAACCTTATTGAAGTTATACCTCTCACCGGTATTTGGATCAACCATATTGGGAACATAGATCAGGCTCCTGAATGTATCAAATTTAAATATCGAATCCCTTGGCAATTCTGGATCATGGAGTGCTCCATATAGAATATCCTTAAAGGATTGTACCCCCAAGATAGATGCTCCGGTCCGATCTCTCCATGTCTGCCAGGGAAATTGGCCGTTTGGTGTTACTACATAGACATTAGAAGGGGAGTATTGACCATTCCTTATTTCAAAGATCAGACCCAAGCCAATATTACATTTAAATACCAAGCGACTAACCATATCAAATTCCTCCTTTTCATTCTGTTCAAGTACGGGCTTTATAACACTATTACCCGGTGAGAATTGACATTGACCATAGCCCATATAAGAGCCTTCATATCTTGGATTATATATTCTGACATTAACAACCCGGAATTCATTTCCTATGGAGGCATACGTCCCAGTTATTCTTACAAAACGAGCTTTAACATCTTTAAAGGAATCTATCTGTAATCCCCGGAATTCACCTTTTGTTTTGTCAACAACCTCTTTCCAGTTTACCCCATCAGTAGAAACCTCTATTCTGTATCGGTAATATCTACTATCAGAATCCCACAGATGTATTTCTGTTTTATTTATGACATATTCACCGCCAAAGTCTATAACTATTGAACCATTTTGATTTATATAGGTATAAGCATAATCCCCCCTTTTATTCTCAATAAGATTATCACAGCCATTACCATTTATACACTTGATCTTTACACCTGTTGACTTGAATGGTATATTCCCACCAAGACCTGATGTGGAGATAAAGTGTGGAGCACCACTCTTTCCTATCATTGTCCAGTCGATCACTACATGGGTAGCCCCGTATTTTTTAGCTATCTCTAAAGCTTCCGTTTCATTTTCAACTAAGACATGGAATTTTGCAATATCCTGCACCATAAATCTATCAGCTTTAGTATTGTCAAGAATGCTGGTTCTATTTGATACTGCAGCTATCCAATGGCCATAATCCCACCATGTTAATACTATAATATCGCTTGGTTGTTTTCCTAGCCATTCTAGTGTCCCTTGCCAGAAAATTCTATCTCTACCGGCACCCATATACATGGGGGAAGGTCCACCAAATGGTCCAAAGAAAGGCACCCCTCCATGAAGGAATAACATCAGTATGGGTGTAAATAGAAGTATTATTGTTGGGATTACCCTCAAACCTTGAATATCTTTCTTATTCATTGCAATAATTAAACCAATAGTGGAGCCTAAAGCAACTATAGGAACACTTGCTGTAAACTGATATTGTGACTTCTGTATTACTCCATAGATCATGGGAAGACTCCATGTTAAGACAAATGTTGCACCAAGGCTTCTTTTAAAAAACATAAAGTAAATGAGTACGGGTATCATACCTACTCCAAAGATCATACCAAGTCCAAAATGATTCATAAGTGGGCCTTTTAAACACTCCAGGTTAAATGAAGAACACAATTCTCTCTGCTCGGCAGTAGTCATTCCAATTATTTCTCTTTGCTTTGCACCTTTCACTAATTTCAGTGCGTAGTTTATAACACTATCGGGACCGATTACGATAAAGAGATAATAGGCTGTCACTAATAATAGTGCTATCCCGATAGGAAAGACATATCTCTGAATTAGATTCTCAAGTCTATCTTCCATCCTCCTTTCTTTAATCTCAATCTTTCCACTCATGTAATTTCTTATCATCTCTAAAAAGAATGAAACAAGCAATACCCCACCAAATGGAAAAAGAAATAGTTGTGACGGCATAACAAATCTGGGTATATCTCCTCTTGCATGGAGAATCAGGGGATAAAGAAGACTCATAAGCATGGGAATTACAAAGTAGGGTATATGCTCAACACAATTCTTTTTATGTATAAAGTTGATTATGGCATAGAAAACCCCAAAAATTCCAAATACCGTAATGGCATACGCATAACCTGCCCATGACATCTTTAACAACAAAAATGAAAATCCCGCTAAAAGAGATAGGATGATGCTTTTTCTTCTAAAAGAGATAACAAACAAAAGAAAGCTGCTTACAAGGAGAAACATTCCTAGTGTATCATCCTCACAATTGGTAGCGATTGCTTTTGCGGCAAATGAGGGATTGAGCATTAACATAAAGGCCCCCAGAAGAGCAGTGGCATAGTTATAGGGTCTCATATCCCAAAATAAATCTCTAAGTAGAAGATAGAATAGTATTATAGTAAATGCAGAAAAAACCCCTGGATATAGCATGGCTACATCATGCACACTAATACCAAATTGTGTTAGAATGGTAGACAGAGAACCCATAAGAACAGACACCATGAAGGAGCTCTCTGAAAAATCTGGAGGGCTCGTGGGATAGATCAAGGTCTCACGTTCGGGTACATAGCCAGTTTCCACTATAGTCTTTGCATGTCTATAGTAATAATAGGGATCTAGGGCAGCTAGGTATTTTCCAGACCAGTGTGCATAGGATGGTGTAAACGCCGGTGTTAGATGGATTATCAGGGTTGAAAGAAACAGTACCGAGATTGCAGCAGAGCCCAGCTTCAGAATTTTATGCATCCATAGGACATAAAATAAGGTGGAGATCCCCAAAAAAATTGAGAATGTACTAAAATCCCTTGCTCCAAAAAAATCTGGGTCCAGTTTAGAGAGTCTCTCGTAAGCCCACCAGGCGAATAGTGCAGTGAAAAATATTAAAATGGGTACCATAAAAAATTGATAGTTCTTTTTTTCACTTTTGGAATAGAGATAGATAAAGTAGATAGATAGAAAGCCCAGTATAAACAAAATAAAAACTAAGCATTTGGCTATCCAGCCACTTCCAAAGAAGGGTCTTGCAATTGCTATTATAAATGCGAAAATAGAGAGGATAAAAAATGGCTCTTCAAAATGTTGTACAATACCCCCACCCCCAATAGATGTATCGCTTTTTACAGATTCTACAGATTCATCATCTTTAATATCTCTGCCTTTTTTGTCTTTTTTCTTCTTATGTTTTTTACCTTTTTTTGCCAATCGGAACCACCTAAATTTGTTAAATAATGAATAATGATAACAATTATAATCTTTTATAGTCTTGCGTCAGTGATATACTAACTCTTGAATTATAGTGTCATTAGTGGTCATAAGGACACAGCCGAGCAAAGCTCGGGTGTGTGTCAGACCGAAGGTCTGCCACAACGCATCGGCTAACTAACAAATCTCACATTAAAGTGTCATTGCCTTATCTGCCAAACCTCCTTTCTCTGGAATTATAATCATCAATAATATTTATCAGATCCTCCTTTTCAAATTCCTGCCATAATTTATCCACAAAGTAGATCTCAGAATATGCAGATTGCCATACCAAAAAATTGCTTAGACGAGACTCTGCAGTTCTGATAATTACCTCAGGATAACTCTTAATCCACAGATTCTTTCTGATATTCTTCTCATTCAATTCCAATCCAGAATTAATTACATTCTTTACAGAATTTATTATCTCCTGTCTGCCACCATAGGCGATAGCGAGATTCAAGGTCAATTTATCATAATCTTTAGTCAACTCCTCCAGTCTCCTGAGATTTTTTATTGCTTCATTGCCCAGTTTTTTTTCTGTATTTAAAAGGTAATCCTTGTCCCCGCAGATATTTATATGTATCTTATTATCATGAATCCTTTCATTATTAAGGATACTTAGTGCCTGTTTTGAGAATAGATTCAACAGGGTTTTTATCTCCGATTTACTCCTATTCTCCAAATTTTCTGTAGACAAAGCATACGCAGTTACCTCGTTAATATTAAGATCAATACACCAATCCAAGAAATCATAGAATTTTTTTATCCCCCTTTGATATGAATCTTTAAGGCTGAGTATCCCCTTCTTCCTCATATACCTCCTGTTACCATCGGGAATTATGCCTATATGCATTTTATTGATTTTTTGAGATTTTTTGAATTACTATCAAAATAATACATTAAAATAAAATTGAACTATTAAGATTAAGATACTTAAAAAATAAATATATGAATGGGATTAAAGAATATAAAGAATATTAAAAATTAAAAAATAAACAAAGCGATATGAAAGTCTTGGATACATCCGGAATTCTGCATTCGGACATGGATTTTTCCAGTAGTGGGTATTTTATCCCCAATAGTATTCTACGGGAGTTGCGAGATGAGAATGCCAAATTGATGGTAGAGCAGGGGATTAGAAATGGCTACATAAGGATCAGAGACCCCAATGTTAGGAGCATAGAAAAGGTAAAAGAGACTGCTAAGGAAACTGGAGATCTACCGAGGCTTTCAGAGGCGGATATAGAGGTAATTGCATTAGCCTTGGAGAATAAGGCTGAGATCGTAAGCGATGACTATAGTATACAGAACGTTGCCAGGATATTAAAACTTAGGTACCATACTATGGCGCAGAGGGGTATAAAAAAACAGTACAAATGGGGAAAGGTCTGTCCATCTTGCGGTCTAAAATATACTGCAGAATTCAAAGTCTGTAAGGTATGTGGTTCTAGGCTTAGATGGGTTGGAGAGGAGACTATGGAGTAGAACTCTGCACTATATCCCCCTTATCCTTAAGTAAAAGATAAATCCCCACGAATTCTGGAATTTCTATACTGCCTTCTTTAAAGGGACCAAATCTCTCTCCCTTAATCTCAAATTCTGGAACCTTCTCTTTTAATTCAATCTTCACTTTCTCTTCACCAAATGCTATTGCTTCTCTCAAAGGATCAAATTTTTCCAGGTCTTTAACCTTTTTTGCAATTAATCCTGAACCACCGTGAAGTGTCTCTGGAAGTCTTATCAATCTCGATGTATCAATTGTGACCATCTTGTCTGTATCTTCTGCTTTTTTTATGTTCACCGATCTATCCTCGATGATTTTTTGCACCAGAGGTGAACTCACACCTTTTATAATTGGCTCTCTTACATTTGGATCCTCAGTGCGCCGATAAGACATATTCACAGTAATGATCTCTGACATATAGTTGTATCTCCCCAACTCTAATTCTTTTAAAATTCTCTCCCTACCCTCATATATCAACCTCGCCTTTTTTTCTCCGATCCCTGGGATTTTCTCCAACTCTTTCTGATTAGAATTCTTAATGAGATTGTATAGTTCCTCATAAATCCTTCCATACCAACCACGGTCTCCCTTCTTTGGACCTAGGATTTTATCCCCCTCCACCTTCAGATAATCCACAAAATTTATGTCTCCAGCTATATAATCCACTATCTCCCTCCTCTCATCACTTCCCAGATTTTTTATTTTCTCATTTAGAACGTGTATATGATAGCCCTTACTTCCTGAAAAATTTACCTGGATATCCCTTTCCGAAATTCCGAAATCTTCGACCAGGAAGTCAACCAGATTTATTGCTTCATCCCTCACTCTCTGTAATCTTGATGCATCAAGAAAATCCATTTCGATGTCGAGGTCAAAAACCAATTCCGCCCCGAGCCAGTTCTTCTCTTTCATAGGCTGATTCTGCGGGAATTCGTAATATGCCGCAGAGTAGGAGATAAAGAATGGGGCCTCTCTCCTGAGAAAATTCTGCAGTTCCCTTTCTGATTTGAAGGATTTGTGCCTGATCTTGATCTTATCCTTTAATGTTCCCACACCAAATTCCCTTCTCTCAATCTCTTCTGGAGCTGGGATTCTGTGCCTTGCATAATACTCCCTGAATTTCTTTTTCAGGAAGATTTTTGTTTCGGTGTTCATGGTTTAGATTCGAAAGAAATGTATTTCTTCACCAAATAGTTCATTGTGCCGTCATCCCCTCTTTCCAGGATGAAACGCGTGTCTTATAGCCTTTTCCAGTTCATATTCTTCTTTTACAATAAAAGTAAGGATCTTTGCCATAGCCAGAAGGGTGATCCCACCACCAATTAATAAGAAAACCGCCTTGACGTCTGGTACCTTTAGAACAAATGCCAATGCGGCTCCCCCGGCGGGAGCGTGTTTGAAGCCAGTAATGAGCATGGAAAGTATTGTAATACCCACCGCAAAACCACCCGCTATGGCAAGATTTATATTTTCCTCAAAGTTGAGACTGGGTAAGACATATTCAATGGTGGAATAACCCAAGAATCCCGCTAATGGATAGGCACCAAGAATATTATGAACGGATGCCTGTTCTGATCTGGGATTGACATAGATGATAAATACCGAAGAACCAAAACAGGCAAATATTATCCCATAATACTTAATATCCCAGATGGTGGCTATGACAAATATGGTGAGTCCAGCCAGAACTGCTGGGAAGAGAACGTGTCTGATCTTCCCTTTCATATAGATAGGAAGGTTACCCATTTTTTTGTTATTGAATTATAAATATAGCATTAAAAAGTAGAATGGCCCTCGACTACCAAAAACTCGGCTTAAAATGCGGTATAGAAATCCACACACAACCTTTTTCTTTCTTTAGAAAAGAAAGAAAAACGTTGACGAAAAAGAAAGAAAAGAATTCCTTTTGGGAGATTCAATAAATGAGAATGGCCCTCGACTACCAAAAACTCGGCTTAAAATGCGGTATAGAAATTCATCAACAGCTGGACACACACAAACTATTCTGCTCCTGTCCCTCACAAATCAGGGATGATAAACCTAACATAATTGTGAGAAGAAAAATGAGGGCGGTTGCCGGCGAACTTGGGGATGTAGACCCCGCAGCACTTCACGAATTTTTAAGAGATAGGGAGTTTGTCTATGAGGCATATTCTGACAGCAATTGTTTGGTGGAATTGGATGAAGAGCCCCCACATCCATTGAACAGGGAGGCTTTAGAGATTGCTCTGGAGATCGTCCTGCTTTTAAATGCTAAACCAGTGGATGAACTCCAAGTGATGAGAAAGACGGTGATAGACGGCTCCAATACATCTGGATTTCAGAGAACTATCTTGGTTGGAATGGATGGCTTTCTTGAAACCGATAATGGCAAGGTAGGGATTCCAACTATTTGTTTGGAAGAAGATGCAGCAAGAAAGATCGAGGAAAAAGGTAAAACAATTACATACAGGCTGGATAGATTGGGGATTCCATTGGTAGAGATATGTACAGACTCTGAGATAAAGGGTCCGAAACACGCAAGAGAGGTTGCGGAAAAACTTGGTATGATCCTAAGGGTAACCGGAAGGGTTAAAAGAGGCATTGGAACAATAAGACAGGACCTGAATGTTTCAATCTCTGAAGGGGAAAGGATCGAGGTGAAGGGTGTTCAAGAACTGAGATTGACTTCAAAGGTCGTTGAAGAAGAAGTTAAGAGACAATTAATC
>Ga0190362_1000008_pt1 | contig 25783 bp, 19 predicted proteins | sample 48721856_MG_FD_163437 | JGI IMG/M metagenome (GOLD analysis project Ga0190362, IMG submission 163437) | Hydrothermal vent microbial mat bacterial communities from Southern Trench, Guaymas Basin, Mexico - 4872-18-5-6_MG | ecosystem: Environmental > Aquatic > Marine > Hydrothermal vents >...
CTGTGTATGAAACCCCAGATGCAGAAGCCCGTCATGTAGTCCAAGCAGACCAGGCAGTATGGATAGGAGACGGTCCCTGCAGAGATTATCTTAATATTGAAAAAATGATTATAGCTGCCCAAAAAAGTGGAGCAGAGGCTATTCATCCTGGATATGGTTTTTTAGCCGAGAATCCCGAATTGGCTCGGGCCTGTCGGGAAGCGGGTTTGGTCTTTATTGGTCCTCCTACGCAGGTGCTTAAGTGGTTAGGAGATAAAGTAATGGCTAGGAGGCTGGCAGAAGAAGCGGGCATTCCGGTAGTTCCAGGCACTTATCCATTGCCAGCAAATGAAGAAGGAAAAGAAATTGCCTTGGAATTTTCACGGAAGGTTGGATTTCCTATTGGTATTAAAGCTGTGGCTGGTGGAGGGGGACGTGGGATTCGGATGGTAAATACTGAGGAAGAATTACTTGAACAACTTCCTGTAGCTCAATCTGAAGCTGGCAAGGCCTTTGGGGATTCTAGAGTTTACTTAGAAAAATTTCTGCCTTCTCCCAAGCATATTGAAGTCCAAATTTTGGGTGATGAATATGGAAATATCGTGCATTTGGGCACCAGAGATTGTTCCATTCAAAGACGTCATCAGAAACTGGTAGAAATAGCTCCAGATATGCTTAAGGACCCTCAATTGACAGAAGAAATTTGTGAGGCAGCTTTAAAAGTAGCTAAAAAAGTGGGATATATTAATGCTGGCACTGTTGAGTTCCTAGTAAAAGATAAAAAGTTTTATTTTTTAGAGATAAATACCCGTTTACAAGTTGAACATACGGTAACAGAAATGATCACAGGCATAGATATTGTTCAAACCCAACTAGACATTGCTGCTGGCAATCCTATACCCTTTACCCAAAAGGATGTTATATTAAGAGGTTATGCTATTGAAATGCGGATTAATGCTGAAGACCCCCAAAATAATTTTATGCCTGAGGCAGGCAAAAAAGTGCTTGTTTACTACTCTCCTGGGGGATTGGGTGTGAGATTGGATGGTTGTGTGTATGCTGGTTATATAGTTCCCCAAGCCTATGATTCATTATTAGTCAAACTCACAGTATTTGGGCTGACATGGGAAGAAGTTGTTGCCCGACTCAAAAGGGCTTTAACTAATTTTATTATTCTTGGACCTAAAACTACTATTCCCTTTTATCTCCAAATAGTGAAAGACCCTGATTTTCGGTCAGGTTTTTTTGATACCAGTTATTTAGATACCCATCCTCAGCTTTTTAAATACAAAGAAGAAGAACAGGAAGTCTCAAAAATTGCTAAATTAATTACTGAAATTCACCACCGGGGTTTTAACCCCTATGCTATATAAAGGAAGAAAAAAATGAGAATTACCCGTAGCATGTCAGTAAATGAAATTCTAAGTGCCCTTCGGGAAGCAAAAGGTTACTATATCACCAACACTCAGAGAGATCTTTCGCAATCTGATTTTAAGAATCGGATTTTACTCCATACCGATTTATTAGCTGCCCCTTATCGGGAAAAAGCAGGGTATTTTTCTTTAGAAATTTCAGGAGGGGCATCGGTTCATGTGGATATGCTGCGCAAACAAGTCAATCCTTTTCTTAAGTTGCAATTACTGCGTGAAGAAATGCCTAATACTATGTTCCAAACCCTTTGTAGAGGAATAAATCTGTTTGGTTATCGCCCTTACCCTGAAAATGCCATTCGTCTTACCGTGAGAGAATTTGCTAAATATTTAGAAGTCTGGAGAGTATTTGATTTTCTCAATTACATTCCTAATATGATCTCTGTATTTGAGGAAGTAAAAAAGGCAGATAAACTTTTAGAACCATGTATCTGCTTTTCTACTGGTCCTGAACATACAGATGAATATTATGTCAGTAAAGTGAGAGAGATTTTAGAAGTCACAGGTGAAGATATTATCCTTTGTATCAAAAACCACGGAGGACTGGGTACTCCAGCTAGAATAGGCAGGTTAGTAGCGGCCATTAAACAGACCTTCCCTGATTTGATTATCCATTATCATGGCCACAATACCGATGGCAATGATATTGGTCGTATCCTAGAGGCCGTGAAAAATGGCGCAAAAATTGTAGATGCAGGTGACCATGCCTTCACCGGATTTTATGGACCTCCTCCTATCTTGACGGTAATAGATACCCTAGAGGCATACGGATTTAAGGCAGAGGGTATTGATAGAGATGCAGTTATTGCCACCTCACATGTATTGAGAAAAGAACGTTTGGCTTACGCTGATTTTGAATCTCAATATAAGGGATTTGACTCTACTGTTCAGATCCATAAACTTCCTGGAGGGGCAATGGGAAGTAGTTTGGAACAGGCAGAGAAGGGAGGATTTTTGCACCTAATGCCTAAAATTCTTTTAGAAGAGCTCCCAAAGGTGCAAAGGGAATTAGGAAATTGGTGGAGTGTCACGCCTGGCTCACAGATTCTTTGGACGACAGCGGTGGATAATGTTTTGTCAGGAGAGCGTTATGCTAATCCTAGTGGAGATTTAAAAAACCTCTTGTTAGAACGATATGGCTCTTTCCCCTTTTATCGTCCTAAAGATGAGATTTATAAAAAAGTCTTTGGAAGTGATTGGAAAAAAATTCTAGAAAAAGAAGGTGGTTTGCAAAAAATAGAGCCAGTGGATTTGGAGCAAGAAAAAAAGACATTAGAAGAAAAATTGGGTAGAGAGGTCACTACCGAAGAGCTAGTCCTCTATTTACAGCATCCTACAGATGCTGTAGCCTTTTTTAAGTTTGAAGAAAAGTTTGGCCATACTTATGTCTTACCTCCACAAATTTGGTTTAGGCGAGGAGGTTTTGAGTTAGGAGAAAAGATTTCTTTTATTGATTACAAAGGAAAGTCTCATATTATAGAAGTTGGTCCTACTCATTATACTGATGGGAAAAAGGCCACTTATTTTGTCATTGATTTTCATCCCGTGGTGCTTATTTCTGAAGAAAAAGAAAAGAAAGAAGTTTCAGCCGCCCCTGCCTTGACTAAAGAAGAAATTGAGGCCTTGGCCCAAGTGGGCGATATACGCTCTCCTTTTAATGGCTCGGTGCAAAAGATTGAGGTAAAAGTTGGGGATGAAGTAAAATCTGGAGATGTGATTGTTATCATTGAGGCCATGAAGATGCAAACACCTTTAAAAAGCGAAGTGGAAGGAAAAGTGGAGAGGATTTTTGTGAAAGAAGGTGACCAGATTAAGACCGGTGATCGTTTGGTTTTTATCAAGAAAAAGTAGGTTAAATCAGCTTTGTGTTATTGAAGGATATTATTAGCGCTGGGTTTTAAAAGAAAATGGGGAATTATCTTTCTCTTCTCTAATGAAAGATTAAGTTGAGTTACACAAAGAGTTTAACATAAAAAATAGGTTGGCATGAAGTAACATAATAAAAGGGGGCAAAGATGACTGTTAAAGAGATACAAACCATGGCCAAAAATATGGGATTAAAGGTAGGAAGATTGAAAAAAGCAGAAATAATAAGAAAGATTCAGACTGCTGAAGGCAACATTCCCTGCTTTGGCACAGAAAGGGTGCATTATTGCCATGAAGAAATGTGTCTTTGGCGTGAAGATTGTTTAAAAGCTAATAAGTAAGGTGGAAGTCCTTTTTGTCTCTCCTGAAGCGGCTCCGTTGGCCAAAACTGGAGGATTGGCTGATGTGTGTGGTTCTTTGCCCCTGGCTTTAGCTAAACTGGGTATAAAAGTAGATATAATTCTGCCTCTTTACCGCTGTATAAAAGAAGGAAACTTTCCTTTAGAGTTGGTAGTTAAAGATTTACCCCTTACCTTTGGCTGGCGTAACCTTAAGACCAATATATATCAAACTAAATTAGAAAAAGGCATCCGTGCATTTTTAGTAGAATGTGATGAGTTCTTTGACCGTTCGTCTCTTTATGGAAAAGATAATGGTTATTTTGACAATGGAGAACGCTTTATTTTTTTTACTAAGGCCGTTTTGGCCTTTGGTGAGAACTTTGAAGAATATTGGGATATTTTTCATTGTCATGAATGGCAAACCGCCTTGGTGCCTGTTTATCTTAAAACTCTATCTGCTTTCTATCACAAGCTTTGTTCTGTGAAAACTATTTTAACCTTACACAATTTGGGTTATCAGGGTGTTTTTCCTCCAGAAATTTTTCCCTTTACCAATTTACCTTCAGAAATATTTTATCCCAACTTGGAATTTTGGGGGCAGATTAATTTTTTAAAAGGGGGTATTATATTTAGTGACTTTTTGACCACTGTTAGTCCCACTTATGCCCAAGAAATTCAGACCCTGGAATATGGCTTCGGCTTGGATGGATTATTAAGAACACAAGCTCATAAATTAAAAGGAATTTTAAATGGAGTGGACTATAGTGAGTGGAATCCAGAGACAGACCCTTATATTGCTGCCCATTATTCAACTTTTGACCTCAAAGGGAAAGAAATATGCAAACAAGATTTGTTAAAGACCTGTGGCCTTCCTTTAGAGTTTATGGGAAGACCTATTTTAGGAATGGTCACTAGGTTAGCTGAACAAAAGGGAATAGACATTTTACTGCCTATTATAGAAAAGATTATTCGGAAAGGGGGGGCTTTAGTGATTTTAGGAGATGGAGAAAAAAGATATAAAGATGCCTTAAAAAGCATTGCTGCCTGTTGTTCTAATCAGATGTTTTTAAAAATAGGCTTTGATAATGTCCTGGCTCATAAAATCATGGCAGGAGCAGATATGTTTCTAATGCCTTCCAGATATGAAGCCTGTGGCCTAACACAGATTTACAGTTTAAAATATGGCACTTTACCTATAGTGCATCATACTGGAGGACTAGCAGACACCGTAGAAGATGCCGACTTAGAAAAAGCCCAGGGTAATGGTTTTAAATTTTATAGTTATACTGCCCAAGCCTTCTTTGGTGCTATAGAAAAGGCCCTTTTTTGCTTTGAGCAAAAAAAGGATATCTGGCTTAAATTAATACAACAAGCTATGGCCTGCGATTTCTCATGGGAAAAATCAGCCCAAGAATATGTTTTAGTTTATGAAGGAATATTAAAAAATAGCCATTAATGGTGGAGCTGAGGGGATTCGAACCCCTGACCTCTTGAATGCCATTCAAGCGCTCTCCCAACTGAGCTACAGCCCCACGCAAACAATTTTAACAAATTCCATATTTAATGTCAATCTACCGATTTCCAGAATTTTTAAAAGCTTTCTTAACGCCTAAATTTTAAGGAAGAGATATTAAATAGATTGGGATTAAAAGATGCACAGGCTGAGATACCCAATTTTTTAAAAAAATGCTGGATTTTGGGCTATATTTTTTCTTGACAAATTCCACTCTCACTGTAATGATAAAAAATATTAAAAAGGAGGAATAACAATGAATGGCTTAACCCAACGGATTTTCAGGGCAATGAAATTAGAAGCTAGTCTTTATGAAGAAGTAGAGGCAGATACAGATGCTTTAAAACAGGCGGTGATAGTAGTGGTGCTTTCTAGTCTAGCTGCTGGTTTAGGTAGTGCTACTCAAGGTTTTGGAATTTTATTAGGAGGAACAATAGTAGCTTTATTAAGCTGGCTTATTTGGGCATATCTTATTTATTTGGTAGGAACCAAATTGCTGCCTGAACCACAAACTGAATCGAATCCAAAAGAGTTGTTGCGAGTATTAGGTTTTGCCAGTGCACCTGGATTAATACGTATATTAGGGGTTATACCTCCTTTAAGAATGATTATTTTTTTTATTGCCGCCGTTTGGTCATTAATGGCCATGATAATTGCAGTGAGACAGGCCCTTGATTATACTAGCACTGGCCGGGCCGTAGTTGTGTGTCTTATTACTTTTTTTATTCAAGTCTTAATCTCTGCGCTTCTAATTTTTCTTCTCGGACCACCGGTTAAGGCTTAAACCTTTTGCAAAACCGCTACACTCCATTGTTCATCATAATAACGCACAGATTCTCTTAAGCCATAAGGAGTAAAGGTAGAAATAACCAATTCATCATCTGGAATAATCATTCCTCCTAAGACAATCCAGCCTTTAGGAGCTAATAGTCTTACCATGGTTGGGGCAATTTTTTTGAGAAGAACACCATACAGGTTAGCAAAGATTAAATCAAACTGTCCTTTTGTCTCTGTTACTGAAGAAGACAATATAGTAATTTCCTTAGTTACTTTATTTAATTTAACATTTTCTTGAGCTTCTTTTACAGCCTCAGGACTTATTTCCACACCAATTATATTTTTCACTCCCAACCTGGCCGCTGCTATAGCCAGAATACCTGTTCCAGTGCCTGCATCCAAAATCCGCTTGAGCTGTCTCCTTCCAAATTTCCCATCAAAAATCTCCTTTAAGGCCTGTAAACAATAAATAGTGCACGGATGATTACCTGTGCCAAATGCCCTTCCTCTTTGCACTAAAATAGGAATACCAAAATTAGGCACACAAGTAGTGGGGAAAGGAACAATAATAAACACCTCTTTTAAAAAGGTATTCAGAGGCGTTATTACCGGAGGGGAAAAATCTACTTGAAAACTCCGGGCGAGCATATTTAACACATTATTAAGTCTGTTAAGCAACTTATCTGGAAACGAAGAAAATACATAGCTTTCAAGTAAAAAACCATTCTCTGTCCTTTCTACCCTTAACCCATTTACATAATCCCATAAAAAATTATAAGTGGATTCTAACAAGGATAGAGGCAATTGAATTTTTATCTGATACCATTGCATTTTTGTCTTTATAAGGTAATTATGATTTTAGTCAAGGAGATAATTGATGCTGGGTTATTTTATAATATGTCTTCTTATTATTTTACAAGGCTGTGCAAAACCTATTTCTAAAGGAGAGATAAAAGGAAATCTAATAGAGGTTTTAGACAACATCCATACTTATAGTTATGAAATGGAAATGGAGATGGAAACTTCTGCAACTGGAGAAGACATAAAGGACGTGGTCAAAGCAAATGCCCAAGCTGACATAGATGTGAAGAACAGAAAAATAAAAATATTTATCCATATCAATGAGCGCAATAAGAGAAGCAAATCAACTCAAACAAAAATTTATATCCTGGATACTATGGAATATATTCAATCTGAGAAAGACAGTGAGTGGATAAAATTTGAGGTACCCAGGCATAAATTAGATAGTGAAAATCAGCTCAAGAAACAGATGAAGTTAGTTATGACTTCTAAGATAAAAAATTTAAAAGAGGAAACTTTCAAAAATATTGATTGCTATTTGCTTAGTATAGAACCTGATAAACAGTCTTTCTGGGAGGTAATAATGGAGCAGGATGAAGAACATCCTCTTATGAGGTTGCTCAATCTGGACTATGAAGACGTAGTTAAACGAATAAATATGGAAATGTGGATAGAAAAAAAGACATTTTTTCCTCTAAAGTGTATTATGAAAATGCAGGCAGTCATAGAAAAAGAAATTATGAAACAGCCATTTAAGATGACAATTGATATAAAAAAGACTTACTGTTATTATAATTATAATAGACCGCTGGTTATTAAACTACCTGATCAGGCAAAAAGGGCCAAAGTTTACCAAAAAGAATGGGAAGATTAGCAGCCCTCTAGTCTCCCAGAGGGCTGTTTTTTGTTATTATTTAGCCATATACAACCAGATTTTATCTTTATCCACCGTTTGGGTCATAGGGAGGCCACTATCCATCCAGGAGACTGAATCACTCGCATCGCCTATTTCAGAACTATATTTTGCTACACAAGGGTGTTCTGTGGTTTCAGAACAAAAAGGTAGCCTTTCAGGATATCCCCTGTAACCTTTGTCATTGGGGTCTACACTACTACTTCCCTGAAATCCTCCACTACCACCCTTACCATTTTCTGCATTTTTAAGGGGATTATCAATCTCGTAAATGGTATAATAATCTTCTCCTAATTGTTCTTCTAAATATTCTGCCGCAAAGGTGCTTCTGTGTCCACTTCTGCACATAAGCACAAGGATTGAGCCTTCAGGAAATGTCCTCTTTACCAGTGAAAGGAATAATTCTTTAACTACTATCCCACCTGCTTTGACTTTTCCATCTGTTTCTGAAAATTCATATCCCCAAAGTTTCCATGGAATATTCCAAGGAGTGCTTCCATCAGGCAGTTCGCATGTGCCTACCCACAAGAACTCTTCAGTGGTCCTGACATCTATAAAGTAGGCTCCGTTATTAATTATCTCTGGAGCATTTTCTGCAGCTTCGTATACCTCCCAAGCAGTGATTGTTTCATAAGCCTTTACATTTCCTCCAAATAACATTGATACTACGAACATTGCTACAGCTAAAATTGCTAATCTTTTCATCCTTCCCTCCTTTCTTAGTTTTTTGCCCTTCATCCTAAATAAATCCTAATCCCTGCTTTTATATCACCTCCTTTCTCTCTAATCTTCAAATGGCTCAACCCTTCCTTTCATAATATCCTTTATTATCGCCCCACGTGTCTCCTCATCAAGTTCATTCAGCATAGGTGTTATAGTCTTAATAATGGCCTCTCTTTGTGCCTCTCCTATTTCCTTCCTGGGAACTTCTTTAGCCTTTTTCTCCGCTTCTGGTATAGAACCAGCCTCTGTATTCATTAGTATCAACTTAATTTTTGGTTCACCTGGCTTGGCTTTCTCTCTAAATACAATCAAGTAGTTCCTAATACCACAGAGATGCATCAGTTTCTTGATTCCTTCTTCTATTTTTAAATCTTTAAATTTTATACTGACTTTTTTATCTGGTAGGATTTTTTTATTAAAAATTTCTATCTTACCTTTTTCTTCTAATATTTTAAAAACTGTCTTAGTATCTGTATCTTTTATATCTACAGAAAACGTCCCTTTATTAAACTCAATGTAAGGATTTTCCTTTATAAAATTTGTGGCAGGAGCATTTGACCATAATATGAAAAAAATAATCGCCACCCAAATAAGTGAAAATGCCTTTTTCCCAATCATTTCAATAAATCAAATTTCATAACAAATTACTTTAGGATAAAGTTAAAAATATGTCAAGATTTTTTTTAACCCAAGTCTCCTTTTTTAAGACAAAAATCCTGATTTTTTGGGAAGTGGTATTGAGGTTAATCCAAGTTTTGATTTTTAGGTGTCAAAGTTGAGTTTGAGGCCTTGATGGCGAGAAGATAGCGCCTTTTTCAAAAAAGATAGAGGAACTCACAATTTATATATGAAGTTCTTTTACTTGATGCATAAAGGCTTCTAATCTGGTTTGGGTATTAGTTTGCTCCTGTCCATCAAAGGCTAGATGTAAACAAGGAAAGTTTCTCTTTTCTCTTTGCAACCTGGTAAACACGGCTTGAGCAATAGTCCCTGGCATGCAAGTAAAGGGCATAACATTAATAATGCCTTTAGTGCCTTTTTTCAGAAAATCAATGGCCTTACCAATAGTAAGCACAGCTTCTCCTTCAAAAGCAGGGTGTAAATAGGGTTTTGCCCAATGAAGCAATTGTAAAATCAGGGGCTCATGAGCGTGTTTTAATACAGACTTAACTCGCCTTACAAGACGCCATTCTTCTTTGTATTGAATGATGGCTGCAATGAGTAACCTTAAGGCCCGCCTCAAATAAAGACGACGCCAGTCTCGCAAAAAAGCAGTATGGTTGGTATAAAAAATCCACTCCCCCATAGGTGGAAGCCAAACTTCTGCACCCATAGATTCCAATCGTTGCACTAGATATTCATTGGCAAAGGGATTGCTACGAAGATAAATCTCACCTACTATTCCTACTACAGGTTTGGACAACTCTTTCTTTTTGATTCTTTCAAAATCCTTTACTGCTTTAACCAATAAAAGCAAAGGTTCCTGTTTATTTCGCAAATATATACAAATTTTTTCCAAATATTTTTGATAAAGTTTATTAGTTTCCCCAGAAATCGCTTCATAAGGTCTAGTCTGTCTCAATAATTTTTCCAAAATATCCACCGCTACCAAACCACGCCAGGCCCAGAGAATAAAGTCATTAGCCACCATCCCTAATTTTTCATAGTGTTCTCCATCTTGATTAGGTGAAAAAATAGGAATTTCTGGATATCCCCATTCATCTAATACCCGACGGTGAAAATGGGCATATTGACCAAACCGACAAGGACCGCTTCCTGTAGGCATAAAAAAGGCTGCATATTTGGGGTCAAATTCTGGGAGTTTCAAGGTCTTCAGCATATCACCTGCGGTAAGCAGACAGGGATAACATTCCTTACCTGAAACAGCCTGTCTGCCCAAGATAAAACTTTCTTTATCTGAAGGTGGCATTACTTTTGCTCTTACCCCACATCCCTCAAATACCGCAGCCAGGGCATAACAATGGTCGCACATATAAGGAATGTAAACATAGGAGTCCCGGTAGTGTTTTTTAAACACAAAATAGCGCTTTGGTGGGGTAGCAGTTATTTTTTTGCCTTTGATACTATCTAAAAAAGCCTCAAGACGAGTAATTATTCCCGCGTCTGCACTGTGTTCATCTATTTCTATTTCTAAAAATGGTTTTTTCCCTAATTCTTCTTTAAAAAAGTGTAAAATAAAAGAATCCGGCCCGCAGGCAAAGTTGGTAATATACACAGGATAAAGCTGGGGATGCTCACGCACCAGAGCAGCCGCACAGAGGATGTGCTGTCCATAACGCCAATACATATTTTGCCAAACATTAGAAAGCCTAGCTGTTTTTAAAGGTAATGCATCTAAAGGAATAACACTTACTCCTCGATGGGCTAGTTTTTGGGGAATACGTAAATTAACACCACTATCAAAACTATTATATGCCCGTCCCACAATGACTATAGCTATTTCATCAGGCTTGAGAGCAGCTAATATCTCTTTTGCCTTTTCTTGGAGGCTAGATTCAAATTCCTCTTGAGCCGCCTTTGCCTTTTTCCATGCCTTTTCTACAGCATATTTGGAGACTTTGAGACTTTTACTTAGATTTTTAACACTTTGCCGATAATACCAATCACCTCGCCCTAGATAAATCACAGGATGGATAAAATCTATCCCTCTCTTTTTAAAGTCAAAGGCTGATGCTAACATATAAGGCAATCCTTGGACATAAGGACATACCATCCCCCAATCACATGAAGGATGGCGAGAAGGAAGGTCTATCACATTAGGGAAAAAAATGTGTTTATGTCCATTATTAAACAAAAAGGCGGTGTGACCATGAGCAACCTTAACCGGATAACAAGTTTCGGCTAAAACAGTCTCCACACCTGCCTGAATAATCTCTTTAGTGGTAGGAAAAGAAAGGACTACCTTAAAGCCCAATTCCTGTAATAAAGTGGCAAAAAATGGGAAGTAATCTTGCATAAAAAAGGCATAAGGAATAGCAATTTCGCCTCTATGCCTGTTCGGCAGACAGGTTTTCCCTTTTTTTTCTGGTTCAAGATATTTTAAAAGTAATCTCTCTCTTTCTTTGACCAAGTCCACCCCAAGGGGTTTTCTTTGAACGGAAACCTCATATTTTTCACAGCGACCTCCATAGTATAATACACCCTTTTTATCTCCTATAGTAATCCTTTTGATTTCGCATTGATTAGGGCAGGCCTTACAAATAAAGCTACTTATTTTATAATTAATATGTGCTAAATCAAAACCCTTAAATTGGCTCCTGTCCCAGTTTCTTTCATCCTTTGCTAACAAAGCTGCTCCAATGGCCCCAGTAACTTCATGATGAGGAGGAACAGTGATGGGTTTTCCCAACAACTGTTCAAAGGCGGCTACTACACCTTTATTGGCAGCTACTCCTCCCTGAAAAAATATGCGTTGGCCAATAGAACGCCCTGCCACTACTTTATTGAGAAAGTTATAAGCAATGGCATAGCAAAGACCGGCCACTAAATCTGGCTTGGATAGGCCTTTTTGCTGATAATGGACCAAATCAGATTTCATGAATACAGTACAACGTTCCCCCAAAGGAGCTGGATGTTGAGCAGAGAGAGCTATATTGGCAAATTGTTCATAGATGGAAATACCTAAACTATCTGCTTGCTCTTCTAAAAAAGACCCTGTGCCAGCGGCACACACCTTGTTCATTTCAAAATCTATAATGGCTCCATTCTCTAAACGAATGAACTTGGAATCCTGCCCTCCAATTTCAATAATAGTATCTACTTCTGGGTCTATGGCTGCCGCCGCCTTTGCCTGGGCAGTAATCTCATTTTTAATCACATCAGCGCCCACAAAGTCTCCTACTAAAAAGCGGCCTGAACCTGTAGTGGCAGCACCTAAAATTTCTACTTTATTCCCCCATTCTGTTTGTAAAGCTTTTAAACCCTGTTTTACTGCCTCTAATGGTCTGCCAGCGGTCATTAAATATTGCTTGGCAAGCAATGCTCCCTGCTCATCTATCAACACCAAATTGGTACTCACTGAACCCACATCAATGCCTAAATACACAGGGATTTTTTTATGCTTATGCTCAAATAAAGTGGACATTTCAAAACGGGATTTCAATAACCTCAAAGGAGGGTAAAAGTGTTTTACCTCTTTTTCTTCAACAATGGCTTGTTTTAGTTTTTCCAGGCCTGAAAAGTGATAGTTATTTATTTGTCTTTCTTTGGCATCCAAGGCAGCCCCAATGGCTCCCATGGTTAAGTAATGTTTGGGTATAATCAATTCTTCTGGCTTTAACTTCAAAATGTCACAAAAGGCCCGACGCATCCCTAAATTAGCTGCTACCCCACCTTGGAAGGCAATAGGTTTATGAAAAGGCTTGCCCCGACCAATATTGCCCCGGAGATTACGAGCTAGAGCATAACAAAGTCCTGCTACAATTTCTGACAAAGGTGTGCCTTCTTGCTGAAGATGAATCATATCTGACTTAGCAAATACAGCACAACGTCCGGCAATCCGAGGCACATTTTTGGCCTCTAAAGCCAGGCGACTGAATTCTTCTATCTTTAATCCCAAACGATGAGCTTGTTGGTCTAAAAAAGCACCTGTGCCTGCTGCACAGAGGGTATTCATAGCAAAGTCCAAGATGCGAGAACCCCCTCCTGGCTTAGGGGTAAGAAAGATGAGTTTGCTATCTTCACCGCCAATTTCAATGACAGTCCTTACTTCAGGATGAAAATGGGCTACAGCCTTGCCATGGGCAATAATTTCATTGATGAATTCTCCACCTAAAAGGGGCAGGAAGCTCTTTCCTCCAGAGCCAGTAAAAGAAAGAGAAGTAATTTCAGTAAGCCTGATTTGACGGTCAATTTCTTCTAAGACATTTAAAACAACACTTAATGGCTGACCATAGGTGCGGCGATAATCTTCATATAAAATATGTCCTTGCCCATCCAAAAGGATTGTACAAACACTGGTTGAACCAACATCTATCCCTAAATAGATTTTATCTTTCACCTTTTCTTATTAAATAATACCTTTTTCCATTATGTAAATAGGTATCAACTAAATTTTCTTTTTGTAAACCATCCATCATTTTAATTACCGTATTAATGTGAGCACCTAAAGCATGAACTATATCTTCTAAAACACAAGGGCGACGGGATAATAAAGCAATTATCTCTTCTCTCAAGTTTAATAATTCTGCTCTTTCCTCAATAGGGCGTTTAAAGTCAACCACAATTTCAGCCTTTGGGCCTAGTTTTTCCTTAATTTCTTCTAAATCCTTTTTTGTCAATGGCTCAACTCCTCTTTCAGCAGGCGGTCGCACAACCGTATTTAACTGAATTTTCTCAGGGGATATTTCTTCTAATACTTTATGTAAGGCTTCTATTTCAACCTCAGTATCATTTACACCTCTAACAAATAAGATTTCTAGCCAAATTTGCCCTTTATATTTTCTTCTAAATCCTTTAAGGCCATCAATAATAGTCTCTAATTTTAATAATGGATGTGGACGGTTTATCTTCTTCCAGGTTTTTGTAAAGACTGTATCTAAGGATGGTAAAACCACATCTGCTTTAAGTAAGGCATTGACTATTTCTTCTCTCCATAATAAAGAACCATTGGTTAAAACAGCCAAAGGTGCCTTATTTAAATTTTTCACAATTTCCACAATTTGGGCCAAATTAGCATTTAAAGTGGGTTCACCTGAGCCACCAAGAGTAATAAAGTCCACAGGAGGATGATGGTTAGCAAAAAATGTATCTAATTCTGCCTTTATTTCCTTTGCACTCATATAGGCAGCTGGTTTATCCTTTAAATGTGTTGTGCGTCCTAATTCACAATAAATACAATCATAGGTGCAGGTCTTAAAGGGTATTAAATCTATTCCCAATGAATGACCCAATCGCCGTGAAGGCACAGGTCCAAAAAGGTATTTCATTTAACTTTTTATAAAACAACCCATAAGACTTGTCAATTATAAAAAATAAAACGAAAAATTAAGGTTGGCAAGAAAGAAAACTTCTTTTTTCGCCTTCTTCAATTAAAATAAAAATTGATCGAAATTTTATCCAAAAATCAATCCGGATTTTGGGAAACAGGTGACATTGAAAAATCTTATATTTTTGTTTAAGTTAATACTATATGAAAAAACTCTTTAAGTTTAGGTATCATAGCCCTTCAGCCCAGGATACTTTAAGAATAGGCAAGAAGATAGGCGAACTTGCTCAAAAAGGGGATGTGATTCTCCTTTGTGGTGATTTAGGAACAGGAAAGACTTGGTTGACTAAGGGGATAGCTAAGGGATTAGGGGTGCCTAAAAATTATCCCATTACTAGCCCTAGTTTTGTCTTTGTGCATGTTTATCCGGGGTGTTTTCCCCTTTATCATATTGATTTATATCGGTTGGAAAAAGATGTAGATTGGTCATTGTTGGGTTTAGAAGAATACATTTTCTCTGAAGGAGTAACTGTTATAGAATGGGCTGAGAAAATGCCTGCTTCGCTTTTGCCTCCTCAGTATTTAAAAATTTATATCTATTTTAGTAATGAAGGGAGAGATTTAGAGTTTGTTACTAATATTGCATACTTCAAACAGATAGGTTACTATCTAAAAAATTGAGGAAGGTTGAAAAATGCTAGTTGTGCAGAAATACGGGGGCACTTCGGTAGGTAGTATTGAGCGGATTAAAAATGTGGCTAGAAAGTTGGCCCGATTTTATCAGGAAGGACATCAATTGGTAGTAGTGGTTTCTGCTATGGCTGGTGAGACCGATAGATTGATAAATCTTGCTTATCAAATGACAAACAACCCTGATCCTAGAGAATTGGATGTCTTGTTGGCTACTGGAGAACAAAGCTCTGCTGCCCTTTTGGCTATGGCTCTTAAAGATATGGGTTATCCTGCTACTTCTTTGGTAGCCTTTCAAGCTAGGATTTTTACAGATGATGCCTTTGGGCGAGCACGCATAGATGAAATTGACTGTGCTCGGTTAAAAAAAGAATTGGAAACAGGTAATATTGTGATTGTTGCTGGTTTTCAAGGTATTGATAGACATGGAGATATTACTACTTTGGGACGAGGGGGTTCAGATACTACTGCCGTAGCTTTAGCCGCTGCCTTAAAAGCAGATATATGTGAGATTTATACTGATGTGGAGGGTGTGTTTACCGCAGACCCAAGGATATGTTCAGATGCCAAAAAAATTAATAAAATTTCTTATGATGAAATGATGGAACTGGCTAGTCTTGGGGCTAAAGTGCTTCAAATTCGCTCAGTGGATGTAGCCAAAAAATATAAAGTCCCAGTTCATGTCCGTTCATCTTTTATAGAACAGGAGGGAACGATGGTGGTAGATACCGATGCTGAAATGGAGAAGGTAATTGTGACCGCGGTAACTTACAATAAAGACGAGGCTAGAATTACAGTAAGGGGTGTTCCAGATAGACCTGGCATTGCTGCCCAGCTTTTTAAACCTATTGGAGAAGCAGGTATTGTGGTAGATATGATTATTCAGAATACGAGTGAAGAGGGCATTACTGATATGACTTTTACTGTGCCTAAGATAGATTTTAAAAAAGCCTTAGAGATTGCGCGTCAGGCAGCCAATAAGATTGGTGCTGAAAGAGTGCTAGGAGATGAACATATTGGTAAAGTTTCTATTGTAGGAGTGGGTATGCGGAATCATCCTGGAGTGGCCGCCAGAATGTTTCAATCTTTAGCTAATGCTGGTATTAATATTCTTATGATTAGCACTTCAGAAATAAAAGTTTCTTGTGTAATTGATGAGAAAGAGGTAGAAAGAGCAGTGCAAGTATTACATAAAGCCTTTGATTTAGGGGAAAATGCCTAAAGTAGAAATTTACGATACTACCTTAAGAGACGGAACACAGGCAGAAAATTTTAATTTGCAATTAGAAGATAAGTTAAAAATCGCCCAAAAACTGGATGAAATAGGAGTAGATTACATTGAAGGAGGTTGGCCTGGGTCTAACCCCAAAGATATTCATTTTTTTAGTAGAATTAAAAATTATCATTTTAAAAAGGCCCAAATTGTGGCCTTTGGTAGCACTCACCATCCCCAAAAAATACCTCAAACAGACCCTAATCTTAAAACATTAATAGAGGCAAAAACTGAAGTAGTAACTATCTTTGGAAAAAGCTGGGATTTGCATGTAAAAGATGCCTTAAGAATTTCTTTAGAGCGAAATTTAGAGATTATTTCTGACTCCCTGGCCTATCTGCGGTCACATGTAAAAAAACTTTTTTATGATGCTGAACACTTTTTTGATGGGTTTAAAGATAATCCTGAATATGCTTTAGCCACTATCAAAAAAGCCATAGAGGCTGGTGCTGATTGTATTATTTTTTGTGATACCAATGGAGGAACGCTTCCCTTTGAATTAGAAACTATTATATCTCAAGTGAAGTCAAAATTTCCCAATATTTCTTGGGGAATCCACGCTCACAATGATGCTGGGACAGCAGTGGCCAATAGCCTTATGGCAGTTCATTTAGGAGCCACTCAAGTGCAAGGCACTATTAATGGTGTGGGTGAAAGATGTGGCAATGCTGATTTATGTTCTATTATTCCTGCTTTAAAACTCAAAATGGGTATTGATTGTGTTACTGATGAACAATTAGCTAAACTCACCTCTGTTTCCAGATATATAACAGAATTACTCAACATTGCTCATCCTCCTTATCTCCCCTATGTAGGCCGTAGTGCCTTTGCTCATAAAGGTGGTGTTCACGTCAGTGCAGTAAAGAGAAATCCTCAAACTTATGAACATATTCCTCCTCAAAAGGTGGGAAATATAAGGCGTATTCTCATCTCTGAGCTTTCAGGAAAAAGCACTATTTTAAGTAAGGCCAAGGAATGGGGTATTGATTTAGAGAGTGAAGACCCAGAAGTTCAAAAAATTTTGCAAGAATTAAAAGACTTAGAAAATCAAGGATTTCAGTTTGATGTAGCTGAAGAATCCTTTAAACTGAGAATTTATAAGGCACGAGGGGAATTAAAAAAACATTATTTCCGGCTTCTCACTTATAGAGTGCATGACTATAATACTTTAGATGGGAGACCTATTGCTGAAGCAGAAGTTTGGGTGGAGGTAAAGGGGAGAGAAAGGCATGCTATTTCTTTAGGTATGGGGCCGGTAAATGCCTTAGATAGGGCATTGAGAAATGCCTTAGAGGAGTTTTATCCAAGGTTAAAGGAAATGAGTTTGATTGATTATAGAGTGCGGGTTTTACCTGAAACATCTGGCACTGAAGCTAAAGTTAGGGTGTTGATTGAATCAAGGGATAAAGAATGTGTATGGCGGACAGTAGGAGTATCACATGATATTTTAGAAGCTAGTCTCCAAGCCTTATTAGATAGTATTGTCTATAAACTTTTCCTAGATGAACATAGAGAAAAGTGTTAACTATTTAATCGTTACCTTTAATTAATTTAAACATGGACCCCAAAACTTTACAGGATTTGGGTTTTTTCCAGATACTTGAATGTATTTCTACCTATACCCATTCTGCCCCTGGAAGGGCTGTGATAGGTTCCTTAAGACCTATTGTGGATATGGATATACTTAAACAGAGGCTTGAATGTGTGAGAGAAATTAAGGGCTTGCTCTGGGATAAAAATTTGCCCCGTCCTAGCATTCCGGATATTTCTTTTATATTACCAAAAACTAAAGTGGAAAATGATTTCCTTTCCCCTGCAGAAATCCTTTTGGTAGCTGAGCATTTAAGCATGGTAAATAAAATTTATAGTTATTGGCAACAAAAGGAAAAGGAGTGTCCTAAAATAAATACTCTTATTAGTCAACTTCACTTATTGCCAGAGGTTTTACATCAAATAAAAAAGACCATTGATGTTCAAGGAGAGATAATAGATACTGCCAGTATTACCTTAAAGAAAATAAGGAAGAGCATTCAAAGATTAAAAACAAAGATAAAAAATCTCCTCCATGAGCTTTTGAATACAGCCCAATACAGTTCATATTGGCAAGAAAAAATCATTTCCGTGCATAATAATCGTTATCTAGTCTCTGTTAAAAGCAAATATCAATCTTTTATCAAGGCCATTGTGCATGATTATTCTCGCAGTAAAGCTACTTGTTTTGTAGAGCCATTGGAGATATTACCTTTGAATAATCAGTTGCAACTTCTTATAGAAGAAGAACAAGAAGAGAAAAAAAGAATTTTGTTGGAACTTACACATATCATTGGTCATCATTGTGAAAGTCTTTTGCAAAACCAAAAATTGATAGCCTTATTGGATACTTATATGGCTATTGCTCAGTATGCTTTAGAATTTGACGGTGCGTTTCCTAGATTTACTGATAAAATTTATTTTAAAAAGGCTTATCATCCTATCCTTCTTTGGAAAGAAAGAAAAGAAAGGCAGGGTAGGGCAGTTCCTGTTGATTTAAAACTTTCTCCTCCTGCTAAAGTCTTAATTATTTCTGGTCCAAATGCTGGAGGAAAAACCATGGCTTTAAAAACCATGGGTATCTTGGTTTTGATGTTGCAAACAGGGATCCCTGTGCCTACTGAGGAAGCTTCTTTACCTATTTTTAACAAAATTTTTAGTGATATAGGGGATGACAAGGCGTTAGAATATCAGATGAGCACCTTTTCAGCCCATTTAAAGCGCCTCCAAGAGATTTTAAATGCCATACAAGACCATACCTTAATATTGATTGATGAAATAGGAAGAGGAACAAATCCTAGTGAAGGTAGTGCCTTGGCTATGTCCTTTTTGGATACCTTCAAGGCAAAGAAGGCATGGACTATAGTAACTACCCATTATGAAGGATTAAAGGCCTATGCCCTTCAGAAGAAGGATGCCCTAAATGTGGCTGTAGGTATTGAGTCTAAAACCCTAAGGCCTACTTATCAGTTATTATATAACACTATGGGCATGAGCTGTGCTTTAAAAATAGCAGAGAGAATGGGAATAGAAAAAGAGATTTTAGAAAAGGCTCAAGGGTATTTAAGGGAATGGGATGGGAATATACATTTTTCACTCCAAGAAATATTAAAAAGTAAAGAGGAATTGATGACCAGAAAGGAGTATCTTTTAAAACTTCTTTCTGGCCTTGTGGCATTGAAAGAGAAAGAGAAAAGGTTGCTTAAGGAAATAGAAGAAAAGAAGTGGGAAATTTATCTTAAAAAAGAAAAAAATATTAATTCCCTATTGCAAGAGGTGGAGCAAACAGTTAAAGTTATCCGTAGGCAAAAAAGGGATAAAGAAGAAGATATAAAGCTACTAGAGGCACAAAGACAGCGTTTAATACAGGTTAAAAAAAGTTTTTTGACTTTTCCTCCATCTAGAACAGAATTAGAGCCAAAACCAAATGATTGGGTAAAGCTTTCTTATCGTTTCAATCATAAAATAGCTCAGGTAAAACGGGTAGAAGGAGAAATGGTTGAAGCAATTGTAGGGACGTTACGGTGTCAGGTGCCTAAGTATGAAATAGAAGAAATTATTGGCAAAGCTCCTCTTTTGTCCCAAGGTATAAATATACATGCTCATACTAAGCCTAAAACAGAGCTAAACTTGTTGGGTAAACGGGTAGATGAGGCCTTATGGGAAGTAGAAAAGGCTATTGACAAAGCTGCTTTATATGGTTTAAAGCAAATGCGGATTGTGCATGGTTTAGGGAGCGGACAGTTACGGGCTGCTATTCGTAAGTATTTAGAGACACATCCTCAAGTGGCAGTTTTCAAAGATGCCTTGCCTAAAGAAGGTGGTCAAGGAGTGACCATTGTGGAAATAGAAACATGAATATTACCTAAGGGGATAATATGTCCCATATTCCTCCACAATTTATAGAAGAGGTTAAAAATGTAGCTAGTATTGTAGAAATAATAGGTGAATATGTTTCTTTACGTAAAAGAGGTAAGAATTATGTTGGTCTATGTCCTTTTCACCAAGAAACAGCACCTTCTTTTACGGTAAGTGAAGAAAAACAGCTTTTTTATTGTTTTGGTTGTGGGACAGGAGGCAATGTCTTTACCTTCTTGATGAAGTATAAACAGTGTAGTTTTTATGAAGCAATAGAAGAAGTAGCTCAGCATTACGGTATTCCCTTACCCAAAGAGAAGGTTTCACCCGAAGAAGATATTTATTACAAAAAGAGAAAAAACCTCTTGACCCTCTATCAATGGGTGGCAGAGTTTTATCATCACTGTCTCCTTCAAAATCCTGAGGCTCAAAGGGCAAGAGAATACCTTTCAAAAAGGGATATTGGCAAAGATACCGTAGTTACCTACCTTTTAGGTTATGCTCCTCCCCGATGGGATGCCCTTACCAACTTTTTGCAACAAAAAGAAATAGATTTATCTTTAGCTATAGAGGGGGGTTTACTCGGTAAGTCAGAGAGTGGGAAAATCTATGATAGATTTAGAGGGCGCATTATTTTCCCCATCTTTGACCTGCGAGGTAATGTCATTGCTTTTGGGGGTAGGGTTTTGGATGATACCCTACCTAAGTATATCAACTCTCCTGAAACCCTGATTTATAAAAAGGGATTTAACCTTTATGGTGCCCATGTGGCTAAACAATGGTCTCAAAGGGAAGAAAAAGTATTATTAGTAGAAGGCTATTTTGATTTATTAAGTTTACACGCCTGCGGTATTAGATATGCAGTGGCGAGCTTAGGAACAGCCTTGACCACACATCAAGCAAAAATTTTGAAAAGCTTGGCTCCTAAAGTGATTTTGGTCTATGACGCAGACGCTGCAGGTCAAAAGGCGGCTATTAGAAGTCTGTCTATTTTGCTTAAGGAAGATTTAGAAACAGATATATTATTGTTACCAGCAGGGGATGACCCTGATAGCTTTGTGCAGAGAGAAGGCAAAGAGGCAATGCTTTTACTATTACAACAAACCCAGGGGCTTTTAGACTGGTATTTAAAAAAAGGTGAAAAAGAAACTAAAAAAGACTTAAATCAAAGGTATCAATTTATCCAAGAGGCCTTAAATATAATTTCTCTTATAAAAAATCCTTTAACTCAATCTTATTATAGAGATAAAATTTGCCAACTATTCCATATAGAACCTTCTTTATTGCTAAATTTGAATAAAAAAAGCAAATCTTCTGGAGCTATGCAAGAAACATTTAATTTAGAAGAGACCCTACCTATTTTTGAAAAAAATGTAGTCAAATTCTTACTTCATTACCCTCAGTATATTTCTTGGTTTGACTTAGATAAATTATCCTCAGAGATTAAACATTCTGAGCTGGCTTTGCTTTTAGAAAAGATAGTAAAATCTTACCAAGAGAAGGGTAAGGTGGATGTTAAAGATTTGATGTTAGAATTAGATCCATCACTCCAAAAGTTCATAGCACGTTGGGTTTTAGAAAGAGATAAATCTGCTAATCCTGAAGAAATAGCCCATGGTCTTTTACGTCAACTCCAAGAGAGAGAGTTTAAAGGACTATTGAAAGATATAAAAGAAGCCGAAGAAAATGGAGATTGGCAGAGATTGTCTCTGCTTTTAAGACAAAAAAATAAATTTGCTTGTAATTTAAAAAAGGGTAGGGAGCCTCTTTATGAATAAAGAAAAAGATTTATTTCAAAAGATTAAAAGCTTAATTTCTCAGGGTAAAGAAAAGGGGTATCTTACCTATGAAGAATTGAATAAAGTTTTGCCCCAAGACATGGGTTCTGAGAGTTTCCAAGATGCCCTGATGGTTTTTGATGAAATGGAGATTGACATAGTAGAGATCCCTCCACTGCCGCCAAATGGGTTATCTCAAAACCAACCTCCTGAGGATCAAGAATTCAGATTTTTCACTGAAGAGAAAATGATGCCTGATCTTTTATCTATTGAGAGGACATCCTCCATGGATCCCGAAAGATTATACTTAAAAGAAATGTCAGAAATTCCCTTATTAAGTAGAGAAGAAGAGATAAAAATAGCCAAGGAATGTGAAAAAGGAGAAGAGGAGGTTTTAAAGGCGTTAGCGGATTTTCCCATAGCCCTTCAACAGATTTTGAAATTAAGGGAATGGTTAAAAAGAGGAGATAAAACGATCAAGGAGGTAGTGAGGGATTTAGATGAAGATGAAGAAAGAGAGGAAGAAATAGAGAAGAAAAGACAAGAAGTGATTACCATATTAAATGAAATAGCAGCTACTGAGAAACAAAATGAAAAATTAAGGCGATTTTTAAGAAATAATGAGCTTAATGAAGAAAAACGTTTGCATATAGAGCAAAGACTGAAATATAACAAAAAGTGCCTGTGTCTGTATTTGAGGGCCCTCAGATTAAATAGGAAACAGCTTTACAACATTGTTAATCAATTAAAACAAATTATGCATGAGATAGAAGTTTATGAGACTGAGATAGCCCAGTGCATTTTAAAGACCGGTCTATCGAGAGAAAAATTGAAAAAACTTGTGGGATACTTAAAAAAATATCCCTATAAGAGAAAAGAAATTGCAGAGAATTTAAATGTAAGTTTGAATGAGTTGGAAATTATAGAACAGAAAGTTAAGAAATGGCAAAGAGGGTTGAGGCGGATAGGGAATGAACAGGCAGGCACTTCAATTAAGAGGTTAAGAGTAGTTTTACGACGGATTAAGAAAGGAGAGCAAAAGATCCAAAAAGCAAGGAGAAAACTTGTAGAAGCTAATTTACGCCTAGTGGTGAGTATTGCCAAAAAATATACTAATCGAGGTTTACATCTCTTGGATTTAATTCAAGAAGGAAATATTGGTTTAATGAAGGCAGTAGAGAAATTTGAATATCAGCGGGGTTACAAATTTAGCACTTATGCTACCTGGTGGATTAGACAAGCCATTACTAGGGCTATTGCTGACCAAGCTAGAACAATTCGTGTTCCTGTGCATATGATTGAGACCATAAATAGATTAATTAAAGTTACTAGGTTACTAATTCAAGAAAAGGGACGTGAGCCTACTCCTGAAGAAATTGCAGAAAAGATGGAATTCCCTTTAGAAAAAGTGAACAAAATTTTAAGAATTGCTAAAGAACCTATTTCTTTGGAAACACCAGTGGGTGAAGGTGAAGATACCTTTTTAGAAAGTTTTATTGAAGATAAAAGAACAATACCTCCGGAAGAAGCAGTAATTAAGATGGATTTAGCCCAGCATACACGGCAAGTTCTTTCTACCTTGACTCCCAGGGAGGAGAAGGTTTTAAGAATGCGTTTTGGCATTGGAGAGAGAGCAGACCACACTTTAGAAGAAGTAGGAAGGTTTTTTGCGGTAACCAGAGAAAGGATTAGGCAGATAGAAGCAAAAGCCTTGCGCAAGATAAAACACCCTAGCCGGAGTAAATTCTTAAAAAGTTTTTTAGAGAGGTAACATGAAGATCACCAAAAAAGAAGTGGCGCATATTGCTGAGTTGGCACGGCTTTCTTTTTCTGGAAAAGAAATGGAATTATTCACGGAACAGCTTAATCAGATTTTGGTTTATATGGAGAAACTAAATGAAATAGATACTAGTGAAATAAAACCTACTTATCATGCCCTGGATTTAATAAATGTATTTCGTGATGACCAGATAGAACCTTCATTAAGCACTCAAAAGGTGTTATTCAATGCCCCCCAATCAGATAAAGATATGGTGACTGTACCTAGGATAATTTAAACATAATAGCTTCTTCTAGATACTATATTAAATTCTTATTTTGCATAAATCACAGAATACTTAATTTGATTATTATTCTTGAGCATCTTCTCAAATAGAAGCATAAGTAGTAAATTAAAATTACAATAATGCAAAAGACAGGAATTGCCCATTTACCACTTCATGGCGGAAAAGCACCGGCCTGGTTGTTTCAACGTATGGTTAAGCTGGCGCGAGAGATTTTATATATTCTTTGCTTAGAATATGGCAGGAAAGAGGTTTTACACCGTATTTCTGACCCCTTTTGGTTTCAGGCCTTAGGTTGTGTTCTTGGTTTTGATTGGCACAGCAGTGGTATCACTACCACGGTATGTGGGGCTATAAAGGAGGCTTTAAAGGATGTAGGTAAGGAGTTGGGGATATTTGCCGTTGGAGGGAAGGGTAAAACAGCTATTAAGACGCCTATTGAATTAGATAGGATTGGCAATTTCTTCAGCTTAAATGTTTTCCCTTTGATTTATGCCAGTAGACTGACAGCCAAGGTAGATAATGTGGCCTTACAAGATGGGTATCAACTTTATCATCATAGCTTGTTTTTTACTATAGAAGGTCAATGGTGTGTGGTCCAGCAAGGGATGAATCCCATGTTAAAATATGCTCGCCGCTATCACTGGTTAGGTGAAAGAGTAAAAAGTTTTGTTTGTGAACCCCACTATGCTATTTGTGCGGAAAAAAAAGAAGCGTTTGTATTAAATTTAGTGGCCAAACGAAGTGAAGCTACGCGCCAAAATAGCGTAGTTTTATCTCAAGAAAATCCAGAAAAGATTTATAAACAATGGGAAAAAATTAGTGTGCTTAAATTACCTTCTAGGCACTATCTTTTAACAAAGGATATCAATCCTCAAAGATTGAAAAGAAACTTAATAAAGGTTTATCATACTTCTCCAAAAGATTTTGAAACTTTATTGAGTATAAAAGGGGTAGGTCCTAAAACTATACGTGCTCTAGCCTTGATTTCAGAAATTATCTATGGAGCCAAACCTAGTTTTAAAGATCCCGCTCGTTTTGCCTTTGCTCACGGTGGAAAGGATGGACATCCTTACCCCGTAAACAGAAAAATTTATGACCAAAGTATTGAGATTTTAAAAGAAGCTGTTAATTTATCCAAGATTGGATATTCAGAAAAAATAAAGGCATTAAAAAGATTACACAATTTTTATAGGGGGATGTAATGAATGAATGGATTGGAAAGGGGAAAGAATATTTAGCCCAAAAAGACTACCATAAAAGTATTGATGCCTTTTCTAAAGCGATTGAAGAAGGAGAAAATACACCAGAAGTGCATTTAAGTAGAGGAATAGCCTATTTTATGATTTCAGATTATGAAAAGGCCAAGGCCGATTTTGATCAGGCTATTGAGTTAAATCCAGATTATTTTCGTGCCTATTATAATCGGGGATTAGTCTTCTACAGCCTCAAGGAATATTGGAGGGCCATTAGCGATTTTAATAAAGCGGTGAAACTCAATCCTAAATACGCAGCGGCATATTTGGCTAGGGCTAAGGTTTATATGGCCTTAGGTAAGGAAGAAAAGGTGGATGAAAATCTAAAAATGGTCATAAGGTTAGGAGAGGCCCGGTTCCAAACTTCCTGGAATGTATATGATTCCCGGACAATAGAAGAGAAAGTTCAGGAGATCAAAGAGAGTTTGAAGAAAGATTGAGGAATATTTTTGAAAAACTCCTTTAACCAAAAATTTTTAGGACTTTTGCAGGAGCTTTTTTGATGTTTGTCGTTTCACCATTTAGACGCAATGGCTCAATGCAGA
>Ga0190362_1000009_pt1 | contig 25315 bp, 18 predicted proteins | sample 48721856_MG_FD_163437 | JGI IMG/M metagenome (GOLD analysis project Ga0190362, IMG submission 163437) | Hydrothermal vent microbial mat bacterial communities from Southern Trench, Guaymas Basin, Mexico - 4872-18-5-6_MG | ecosystem: Environmental > Aquatic > Marine > Hydrothermal vents >...
CAGATATTACTGCCAAAAAAAATATATTCTGTAGATACAGGGCTTTCACTCTTTCTCTCTGGAAAAAAAGATAAGGGAAGATTAATAGAGAATATTGTCTTCCTTGAAATTCTGAGAAGAGGAGAAAAAGAACTATTTGAGGTCTCTTATTTTAGAGATAATTTTGAGGTTGATTTTGTTCTTAAGCAAGGTACGAGAATAAAACAGTTAATACAGGTCTGCTATGACATAGAAGATTTCTCCACCAGAGAAAGAGAGATTAAGGGTTTGTTAAAGGCAAGCAAAGAGTTAAAGTGTAAAAACCTGCTCTGCATCACCTGGGATTACGAAGGTGTTGAAGCGATTGAAAGAAAGAAAATTAAGTTTTTGCCCTTGTGGAAGTGGTTGTTGAATTTTAAGTAAATTTGATAGGATTTAAATACGAGGTTAAACATTTTTTAAAAATATGCTTAATTCTGTCTGGAAAGAAGATAACAAAACTTAACAGGCAAGATATAAAAAGGTCGAAAAAACTTTAAATTAAAAAAGGAGATAATAAATTATGATGAAATGAGAAACAAGGCCATAGCAATTATAATTGTAGTTTTAATTTTAGCCTTTGGTTTAATTTACTGGAAATATTCACGAAGAGAAGAAAGTAATTCAAATACTAACGATCAAGACAAAATTTCTAAGATTAGAGTTGAAACAATTTGTACAGATAGAATTGATAACGATGGCGATGGTCTAACAGATTCAGAAGATGGAGATTGCTGGATAAAAGATGGGGCTGTTTTGGGAGAGGAATATTATGTAGCTACAAAATACTCAGATTACATAAAAATTATACCAGAGCTTAAAGATATAGGTATAAAGACAATTGAAATGTTTCCGATATGGGAGCACTGTAATTCGCCAGATCCTACCAAGAGGTGGGCTGTGAAAGATTTCGATAAACTTGATCCTAAAAGAGGAACAGAAAAGGAGCTAAAATCATTTCTTAAAACAGCCCATAAATACAATATTAAAGTGGTCACCATGCTTTCTGAGTGGGCATCTGCCTTCCCTCCAACGCCAGAATGTGCATACTTTGATTCAACGGGAGATGGCGGAGCTTTATATCGTTACCAGATAGAAAATCCAGATAAAGATATCTTAATAAAAGATAAATCTGGAAATTTCATTTGCCATTGCTGTGGCTACGGATATGCTCCCGACCCAACTTCTCAAGATGTCATTGATTTTTTCCTTGAGCAATACAGAAAGATACAAGATTATGGATTTGATGGGCTTAGGCTGGATGCATCGGTTGAATTTACATGTAAGAAAGGTGAAGAAATAAATATATGCCCCTACAAGTTGGAAGAAAAACCTTGCCCTGATCCCGTTGAAAAAGATTATCCTTTGAAGGATTACTACATGGCCTTATCTGAATTAAAAAATTCCAGTGAAGTATGGCATGCGGAAAGTGCTTCTGTTAAGAGACTTAAGATCCCTGTTGAGAAAAATCCATTATGCAGGTTTCCTTTTTATTATCCAGACATCACAAATGATGAATATGCTGAAATCAGCTCTTCACATTTTAATATGATTTTACCGTATCTTTTTAGAAGTGAAACAGGTTCGGCTGATTTTGTTAAGTTACTGAAAAAAGAACCTCTCGCTTTCAACAGGGCAAGGCTGAGAAGTATAATTAAAAAAGATATAGGAGAAACTCTAAGTAAGGAATCTATGAATTTTGTTGTTAATGATCCTCGTTATTACCCTTCGGTTGTTTTGGTCTCTACAATTCCCGGCGTTCCATATGTAGGATTGTATGAATTGTTTGGTAGCAGATTAGCTGATGAACTTCACGGAATTTCTGGAGATTCTGTGGCAACAGCTCCAAAAAGAAGAACATTCTGGAAAAAAGTTCTGAATATCCGCAATAGCAACAATGCCTTAAAATACGGCTCAATCTCAAATGCCTGGAAATCGGGGGATAACACTTATGCTTACCTTAGGAGTTACGAAGACGAAAAGGTTATTGTGGTGATAAACTTTTTGAATAAAACGGCAACATCAACACTTAATTTATCCTTCCTTCCGAAGGGAACTGTTTTGTATGACGAGCTAAACGGTGAAATTTTTAATGTCAATGAACCTGGCAACTTCAAAATTTCTATTCCAAAGTATGGTTCAAGAATATTAACATTAAAAACAAACAGATAATCATGAACGAAAAAACTCCCATCATAATTGGTTTTCTGATTATTACAGTTATTTTGTTTATTGGGCTAAAGTTTTTCCTTCTCTTTACGGAAAGATGTGTAACAGATGCTGATTGTAGATCGTTGAAATGTCCGGGAGCGTATTGCGACAACGGAAAATGCAAATGCCCAGAGATATGGCCACATCCCAAGAATATTTCACAAATTAAGGTTGCCGTCCAGTATCGGTATGTAACAGATGGCAATATTATAGATAGAAGTGTAAAAGACACAATAAAAATTTTCAAAGAATTAAATGTGGATTTTATATTTCAGGGCTGGATAACTCAAAAACCTTGCCCGGAGAAATGCTCCGATTGGCCAACGAAAGAAGAAAGAGAAAAATGTGAATTTTTTGGGAAAAGTTATGAGCATTTAAGAAATGCACTTTCAGAGATAAAAAAAGAACTACCAGATATAATCTTTTGTGGTGGGACGCAGGCTGAATTTCTCTATCCGGAAGAAGTCGGCAACTCGCGTTTAATTCTTGAGCCTCAAGACAGAGATAAAGCGTGGGAAATGGCTTTAAATCCTGAAAAATGGAATATTAATGTAAGTAGAAGAGAAATTCAATGCTATTGGGCAAGGAGATGGGGTAGTGTCGGTAAAAATGAATCTTGCCCAAGAGATGGAGAATTAAAGCAAAAAATGGGGAAATATTTTCCGGATTTGACCAATCCAGAGTTTCAGAAGATTTTTCTTGATAGAATTTATAAACAAATAGATGCAGGTGTGGATGTAATTTGGATTGATATGCTCTACATGCAAGCCCAACTGATGAATTTATTAACAAAAAACCCAGATCATCCGGCGGTAATAGAGAGTTACAAGGCATCTCAGGAAATAGTTGATAAAATTCACAAATACGGAGAAAGAAAAGGAAAGCGTATTTATGTTATAACATGGGTTGCTGTAATTCGTGGAAATTCTATTATAGGTGCTTCCAAAAAGTATGTTAATGTTGATGCTGCGATGGTTTCACCTTCTTCAGATGAAATTAGAGATAAATTTACAGGTAAAATTGGTAATTTTGATGAAGAACTTTGGGACAGACTGGTAAAGAAAATCAAAAAAGAATATAAAATACCGGTATTTGCGATGATTGATTATGGCGGACCTGGAAGAACATCACTCTATGTTTTCAGCCAGGAGTTAAGTAAAGAGGAAGCAAAAGAATTTTTAAGAAAAACGGATGAGTTCTTCTCAAAAAAAGGAATAATATTTATATATCCCCTACATGGCGGAGATATGGGTAGAAAAGAAATGATGATTAAAAAACGCGCTTATGGTAAATTTAACTGGTATGATTCTTTAGCTCCAGAGTTTGGGACCTATGAAACAATAAAGGAATTAGCGAGAAAGAAAAAATAGTAGAAAGAGACTTTGGGTATAATTCACGTATCCCACACACCCGCGGCCAATATACCCTCATCTTATCACTCTCGGATATCGAGCGAGTATGTTCTTTGAGCCACTCCTGCGGATCATGGATAAAACTTAGGAGCATATCTGTCCAGGCACTGCTTCCCCTCATCTTCAGAGTAACACCTTGCTTTGGATGATAGGCAGCATCAGCCGAGATGAGATCTATCCGATCGTATTGAGGCTTCCCGTCAGCTCGAAAGCAGTTAATTTATTTCCAAGTTTTGTTTCATCGATGTGGGGAGGCCAGTTACATCTGGACTGAAGATGTGCTCTTTGTCCTTTATTGGTTCTTGACTCACCCGAAAGATCTCCCTCAGTATTGGCGTTACGCGAGTTTATCTCGTAATACTCCGAGACTAACTATTTTTGTCCCAAAGCCAAAATTAGCAGAGTATTTATAAGTAAGGAATGATATAATTAATTTGTTAAGAAAATTTGAAATTTTATATGAAAAATCAAGATGGACTCCATAGTAAATGCTGCAATACAGCACGGCAAACTCGAAAAAAGGATCTATGATGAATTTGAGGGTGCGGATAGACTAAAGATTGTAGTTCTGGGAACTGGAGGTGCAGGAAATAACACCATAAATAGGTTACATCGCATAGGTGTTGAAGGGGCTGAGCTAATAGCCTCAAACACAGACAAACAGGATCTTCAGAAACTGGATGGGAGTATGATAAAGATCCTCATCGGTGCAAAACTGATGCGTGGTCTGGGAGCCGGCGGTTTTCCAGAACTTGGAGAAAAGGCAGCAGAGGCAAGTAGGCATGAGTTGTCTGATTTGTTGGCAAATACCCATCTTCTATTTCTGACAGCTGGAATGGGCGGAGGTACGGGAACTGGAAGTGCTCCAGTAATTGCAGAGATAGCAAAAGAGCAAGGTGCTATTGTGGTGGCAGTAGTAACATTCCCGTTTGCACTGGAAAGAACGAGGTTAAATATAGCAAGACAGGGAATAGATAATCTAAGAAAGGTTGCAGATACCGTAATCATAATTGATAATAATAAATTAGTAGAATATGTTCCAAATTTACCATTAGATAAGGCATTCTCTGTAGCGGATGAAGTAATTGCCAGAGCAGTTAAAGGAATAACCGAGACTATAATGGAACCGAGTCTGATTAACCTGGATTTTGCAGATATAAAGGCGGTGATGGGTGGGGGTAAAGTAGCGGTTATCTCTGTTGGTGATGGTGAAGGTCCAGATAGGATTGAAAAGGCAGTAGAGAATACGCTCTCTCAGCCGCTTTTGCAGGTAGATTATAAATCAGCCAGCGGCTGTTTGATTCACATTACTGGAGGAGAGAATATGACCCTGGGTGAGGCTAATAGAATTGGCGAGTTAATAACCAAGGAATTGGACCCAAATGCCAACGTTACCTGGGGTGCAAGGGTTGATCCAAGGATAAAGGACAAGATTGAGGTTATTGCTATAATTACTGGTGTAAAGTCACCAAATATCTTGGGTTCAAGTAACCTGGATGAACTAACTGGTTCCTATATCTATACCAAGGAATATGATAACTGGGCCAGTTCTTTAAGTGAGGTATAATCTTCTATATCAAAACTAATTTTATTTGTCGATGCCATAGATTAATTCGCCACTTGGGTTTTACCACCTCAGATGCTCAAAGCGGCAAATCTGAACCCTTTCTCGGGGTAAACCACAGTAAGTGTCAAGTTTTCAGGAGGTTTACCAATTTATCCCTGCTCGGGAGTGATATCTAAAGAATCAGGCTCCGAATAACCTTGCTTTGTCACTCAGATCGAGGATAGTATCCATCAGATATCTCCCGCAGATTCTATTCAATCCCCCCTTACTACAATCTCTCTCACTGAACTTTTTTACAGAGTCTGTTCTTACATCGCCAAGAATAGCTATTGGAACTGGATCTGCGCTATGCTGTCTTATGCCCACTGGAGTGGAGTGATCTGCCGTTAGAACGATAGTAGTATCTTCTAAATCAACCTTATCCAAAATTGGACCAATGACCTCTTTATCAATCCTTTCGATCATTTTTTTCTTTAAATCAAAGTTTCCATCATGTGATGCCTCATCTGTTCCCTTTATGTGAAGAAAAACGAAGTCATAATGTTTTAGGGCATTAATAGTGGCCTCTGCTTTCTTAGTGATGTCTGAATCTACATGACCGGTTGCCCCCTCCACTTCGATGATGTCCATACCACTTGCTCTGCATACCCCAATTATCAAAGAGGTGGCAGAAATACATGCCCCCTTAATTCCATATTTATTTTCAAATGAAGTTAACTCTGGTTTTATTCCAGCACCCCTCGCCAAAACAACATTAGCTGGTAGTTTTCCCTGTTTTATCCTTTCTTTATTTACCTCATGATCAGAAAGAATTTTCTGACTCATCATAGTAAATTTATTCAGGATCTCTGCAGTTCTTTTGGAATCTGTATTACCGTCCAGTGGAGTTGATTTATTTGGGGGTACATTCAGTTCCTCAGGATCGGTATCCGAGATCATTGAAGAGAGATCTTCTCCTTTAAAAATTAAAACTGCCCTGTGTCCTTTGCATCTTCTGAATATAATTCTTACATTATCAATTTCAATCCCATCCAATTCATTTGTTAATTTCTCCAAACCAAGTTCATCCCTCCCGGCCCTTCTATCAATTATCTTGCCATCCTTTAAGGTAGCAAAATTACACCTAATAGCTATATCTCCTTTTTCCAGGTTCAAACCAGCACCGTATGCCTCAAATGGCCCCCTTCCAGTATAGACCTTAAATGGATCATAGCCAAAGAGCGAAAGGTGTGCTGTATCACTTCCGGGTCTTATTCCAGCCCTTACGGTATCCATAATCCCATTTATCCCTTCTCTAGCAATGATATCCATATTGGGCTTATCAGCAACTTCCAGTGGCGTCTTTCCCTCTATCAGGCGATCCCCCATCCCATCACAAATAATCAATAGAGATTTCATTTTCTATTTTGCTTGTATCCTGTATGATCTATTGGATTATATTATTTAAACTTAATTTTATTAAGTATTATGTACCCCATGATCGTTGAAGCCCTGTGGTTTATACTGCCGGCATATGTGGCAAATTCCATCCCTGTGAATGTTTCTAAGATAAAATTTCTGAAGAAATATGGTAAGCCCATCGATGGTGGGAGAAAATGGCTCGGTGTCAGAATCCTCGGGGATGGAAAAACATGGCGCGGATTGATTACTGGAATAATTGCTGGAATTCTGATTGGAATTATCCAGGTAATTATTCAGCCCTCTGTGAAAAGTTATCTTCCATATCTCCCTCGGATGACCATTCCGCTGGCTGTTATGCTCAGCATCGGTGCATTAGTTGGAGACATGGTAGCCAGTTTTATAAAAAGGAGAACCGGCTTTAAAACTGGAGACCCAGCACCACTTTTAGATCAACTGGATTTTGTCTTTGGAGCCTTCTTTTTTGCTTGGTTATGGAGCTGTTTTATTGAAGGTCGATGGCAAGGAGTCTTCGAAGATATGATCGGATATGATCGCTTCTTTGTGATAGTTATTATTACACCGGCAATCCATCTCTTTGGAAATTTTATTGCTTGGGTCTGGAAGCTTAAAAAACAGCCATGGTAAAAATAAGATGCCTAAGGCAAATTACTTCCTATGGGTCTACAAAGAAGCCAGTCACTTTCTCAGGAATATCGGCATGGGAAAAGGGCTTGGCAATCTGGACAGACACATACTCAAGAATCTTGATTTATTATTTTTGTCAAAAGAAACATGTGGGGTCTTCAAATAATCTCGCAGAATATGTTTTTCTTTTTTTCAAGAAAGAAAAAGGTTGAATGTGAGCCCGCCGGGATTCGAACCCGGGTCGGAGGATCCGAAGTCCTCTAGGATATCCAGACTACCCCACGGGCCCCTCGCATTAATTCTTCTCTTTGTCGTTTAATTAATTTAATTATAAATAATACATCGACTATAGAATTAAATCTAAGATGAAACTCGATATCCATATCCATTCCACTTACTCCGATGGCGTCAATACCCCTAAAGAAATCGTTAGTTATGCAAAATCCATAGGCTTAGATGGGATAGCAATTACGGATCATGATGTGATCAAGGGTTCATTAATAGCCTTGAAATATGACTCTGAAAATTTTAAAGTGATTCCCGGATTGGAGGTCTCATCCATCGATGGACATATCCTGGCATTAGGGGTTACAGAATTGATAGAGAGAGATTTATCTGCACAAAGAACAATAGAGAGAATTCACGATCTGGGAGGGATAGCTATTGCTGCGCATCCATATGATAGATTTCGCTCGGGAGTTGGGGATTTAATATACAAATTGAATTTTGATGCAGTTGAAATATTTAATGGACGCACCCTCTCCAGTACTAAGGATATGAGAAAGATTTCTGAGAATATAAAGTTACCATTGGTTGGAGGAAGTGATGCCCACTGCATAGATGAGATCGGCTGTATTTCCATAGTAGTGGATAGTGACCCCTTAGATTCTATCAGGAGGGGGGAAGTGGAGATAGAGGTCAAGAGCAGCAAGGTGAAATTATTGAAGAATTACCTAAGGGCCGGGCTAAGAAGGTTTATTAGTAATGGTCAAATCTAGACATCTTTGGGATATACCCAAAATTCAATCTTGTTTACCGATAGATGGGAAGACTGAGTTAGTCTGGCAGTATTCCAGCAGAAATTTCTATGGAGGTGTACATACACCAGGAGGAGAGGGAGGCGTACAACAACAATTCCATCATCACAACAACCTGTTATTTTCTGCACTATAGCATATGGCATGATCTGTGGTAGGTCCTACAGTTGTGGTAGTTAATGAGGTAGTTTTAGTCACTATAAAGTTGTAGTCACTATAACGGTTGTGGTAGTCACTGGCATTGTTGTTGTAGTTGTTGTAGTGGGAAAGACGTCCTCACACGCACTTAGATCGAATTTCTCCACCCTGCTTCCAGTAACTATATAATTTACCAATTGCACCGCTATTATAATGATAATCAATCCAGAAATGACCTGTATCATCATCTTCTTTGCCCCGCCCCTTTCTTCCAGGTTCTCTGAAGTCATGAGTTTTATCCCTGCAAGAATTATTATCAGTGCGGAGATCCCTATTGCTACAAATTGTACAATTCTAAGGACAATGCATATTACATAATTCCATTCTGCCTTTACCTCTTCTGGACCCTTGGCTCCTGTTGTTGATATCAAGAAGATCAGGAAAATCATAACGATGGTAAAAATTTTTTCCTTCATTTCTATTCCCTCTTCTTTATTTTTAATCTCCATGTCGGCTTTTTCCCATCTTATAAAAATCTTATAAAAAGGAAATCCACACATACCCTATGAATTTTACCGCTATTACTATTATAAGTAATGAAAGTATCACATATACCATCGATTTTTTGGCATTGTCTCTAGAAATGGAATCCTCTGAGGTAAGTAGCCTTATCCCATTAATAGTTAGCATTAAAATAGCAATCCCGGCGGCAATTCCATAGATTATCCCCTCAATGTCACCAACATTCTTTCTGAGTTCGCAATCCCCCTGGCATTGAAGACACATCTGTTTCAGTGCTATACACTCCTCCTTTATTTTACTTTCAATTGTAGTTTCATTTAATATCCTGTCGCATTTTTTACCTATCTCCGTGCATACCTTTCCCACATTTTCACAGGCTCTAGGATCACTGAGGTCATAGAACAAACCATGTTCCTTATAAGCAGTATTGCAATACTCCTGCACCGAAACCGAGAAATGTACGCATTCTCCATCTGCCATGCATCTATAACCAAATTTACATCCCATGGTTTTGCATCTCAATGCAGGTAGATCAGAGCTTATACATGTATCCATCACCCATTTGCAACTACCACTAATGCCGCAAGGATTAAATTCACAGGAATCAATACCATAGTCTTCACAAATATTTATATCCCTATCACCATCTTTGCAGTTAATACAATCTACACCATTAAACCAACATCCTCCGGGGACATCAGATATAGTGTGACACTTGAGGGCAGTGCAAGGCGAAGTACATTTTTCCCCGCATTCGTCTCCAAGGGTAGGAGTTATCATGCTGAATAATAGGAGAATACTCACAGCCAGTTTTATCTTCCTATTTTTAACCATTCTTTTTTGTATGCTATAATAATTACCAGAATTATTATGATCAGGAGTAACACCATTAAACCCAGATTGTCTGCAGGTTTCTCACAGTCCGGATCCTCTCCTATTTTACAGTCTGGGTCACATTTCCCATCCTCTACCTTATCACAGTAACCATCCTCTCCTCCAGAAGCACAGTCTTGAGGACAATTTCCATAGTTCTCCATTGGGTATTCACAGATTTTATTTCCACATATTTTTACTGGTATCTCAGTGGTAGTAGTCATCAGAGTTGTTGTTATTCCACAATCTGGATCCTCTCCAGCTTTGCAGTCAGGATCGCAGATTCCATCACTCAATGGATTACAAAGATCATCTCTCTTTCTGGGAGAACAGTCTTCAGGACATGTAATGGCATTCTCATCCTCATCCGTCTCACATATACCGTTTTGATTGCACTTCACTAATACGGTCAGAGAATTGGATCGAATCGTTCCTATAGAGGTGTAAACAGTGGTGGCTGGAATCTTGAATCTTCCAAAGTATAACGGTTTAATTTTATAGGTAATATTCCTCTCAGAGTTGGCGTCTATGGTCAGAACACCTTCATAATATGGGGGTGCAGAAGTAATTTCCTCTGGAATATTCCTCTTCAAATCACCCATATCTACGGCTTCCGCACCACCAAATCTCTCCTTGATGATTACCTTTACCCTATATGAAAGCTCATTGGTTATAGAAATGGTAACTGGAAGTATATCTCCCCTTACGATTTCTTGGGGTGCAGTTTTCTCAACCACCACACCTGTGCCAGCTTCTGATGTAATCCCTATTCTCACTATCAATGATGTAACTAATAATAACAAAATTATCTTTCTCATCTTAATTTCATCTTAATTTAACACCCCCATACCTCGGAGTTGGACGGACATGGAAATGTTCCCACGTCATTTCTGCAATTGAAGTAACTACAATATGGGTATCCGGGGTAACCTGAAATTCCAAAAGGCGTATATGGAGTATCCCAATTTCCTGTAGTCTCGATAATATTCCATTTAGGTGATTGAGGGAATTTAACCAGATTATAGCAATGACCAGGACCAGTGTTTGCATAGACCTCGTCTGGTTTATAGCCTACGATCCTCAGCATGGTAGCTACCGAATTGGCATAATCACAACACGTTCCAGTATTTATTACCTCCATACTTGCATACGTTGGAAGATCTGCAAATCTACATGTATTTTTATTCATTGCAACATCACTCCTCCATCCCACGGAACTTACCGATACGTAGCCTGTACAGGGTAATGACTGTGCTTCTCTGTTATAGGCATGCCAGCTGCAACTACACGTATCCATGTCTTGTATGCAGCACTCCCCCCCCTTAAGACAGTAACTCATCCCGGCACAACATATCTCCGGCCAGAAGTAATCTGTCATGAATTTCTCGGCTGGACCAAAGCCATAGATGATATATAATCCAGCACATTTTTTCAATTCATCACTTGTAGTTATACCGGGAATCGTATCCAACTCAGACTCCATTAATACATCCTCACACTGATCATGACATTCCTTCGTGCAATTATTCTTACAACAATAGATGGCCTCTCTCGCTCTCTTCCATAGCTCTGGGCGACAGACCTCATATATATCGCATGAATAGCTAATTTCATTTCCCGTGATGACTAAGGGGCCTTGACGCCCTGGCCAGTATTCCTCGCAGGGGGTTCTGATAGCACAACACCAGGGGATTTTGACGTTATGCCAAACATCACGTGAATTCAAACCAAGTTTATCCTCAACCTCAAAGGTGATGTTATGTATCCCTTCAGAAAGAGGAGGTACCATCGGAGGGGTTGTTAATAGATTATACTCCCCAGAATCCTCAAATATCTTGAATTCATCTATAACTCCGTCTCCGCTGGATATCCATTTAACACTATAGGGGGGCAAACCACCAGAGGCTGTTCCAGTAAAGTTTAATAGACATTTTTCAACTGGATACGTCTTTGGCTCATGAATAACACAGAGATCTTGTATGGTTAGTTCTGCAATCCCAGACCTTACCTCAAGACCCCTATATCTCCATCTACCTTCTAAAAATTTACTCATATCATCTGCAAATATAAAATATATTCTCTCATTGGTATTCTCATTAATTGCCAATACCTCTGTATATCCACTGGAGGCGGTACCAACCCTTCTGGGAGGGCTAATGGTGGTAGCACCACAGATTAAAATATCTGAAACAATTGGAATGAAATCCTCCATAAATGCATTACATACATTTTTGCAAAATGGTGCAGGAACACTTCCAAGGCCGCCGATAAAATCATCCTCACCAATTAGGAAGTAATAATCTCCGGTGTTTTCATCCAACACCAATGTAAAAAATCCCGGAGGATAACAATTAACACACTTATTGGGAAATATTACCTTCACTCCAGGATCGGTTATCTCATATAAGAAACTACTGTCAAACGTGAGATATAAAATATTCCCAGCGGGGCTGAGGCTTCTATTGTAGAAATATAATTTATCAATTTCGTAGTGATCTGTCTCACTTCTCTCACCAGGGGGATTACAGGCTGTAAGATTACATGCTGAGCCAACACAATCCAGATCATAAAGACTAATGCCGTCTGCCTCTATATTTACTATCCTTGCTATCAGAGGATCAACCACATAAATCTCCATCGAATCTGTAGCTGTCCTGTTCATGCAATCAGTAACATTCAACGTAAGGGTGTACTTTCCCAGAGAAAAGTTCATACTGTCCTTAATAAGTTCATCACCAGTCCCTATCGGAGTATCGTTAAGAAACCATTCGTAGAGATAGTATGGAGGGCTGAAGCACGGTGTGCCAAATCTCGCATGACCTTTAAAGGTTACATTAACTCCCTGGCTACGAATGATATAGTTTTTTGGCGAGACAATAATACCTGATACGTTGTTTAAGAGTGCAAATATCAAGATCGTTACAAGAGTAGATATAATAATCCTTTTCATCCTTCATTATTCCTCTCTCATCTTTTTGTAGATTATAATAACAATAATTATTACAAATAAAACTATGATGTAGGGCCAGTAACCCGGCAAATAACCAAATCCGCAATCTGGATCTTCTCCACTCTTACAGTCTGGATCACATTTTCCATCCTCTAATGCATCACAGTAATTATCTTCACCTCCGGATGGACAGTCCTCTGGACAGGTGAAATAATTTTCCCCCCTCTTTGGTTCACAGATATGATCCCCACATCTCTTTATTGGCGTTTCCGTGGTGGTAGTTATTTTTATTGTAGTAGTTATTTCTGTAATTGTTGTTGTCACAACTACACAGTCTGGATCCTCTTCAGGCATTTCCTGTTCAACGCAATCTGGATCGCATATACCGTCTTTAACCTTATCACAATACATATCAAAAGAACCGGAAGGGCAATCCTTAGGACAGTTTTCATAGTTCTCTTCTAATGCAGCACAAACACCATCTCCACATCTCCCTGCTCTAAATTCTAATTCCATTAGTTTTGTAACTTCAATCTCTTCTCCATTCTCCAAAACACAGACAGCACATTCTTCTGAGAATATAGAAGAACATTTTTCTGGATCAGATATGGTCTTTAATTCATATCCCTTTTTCTTACAGTAACTGTATTCCTCACCACACTTCCCTTCTAGAAAATCCCAGGAATCACAGGTAGAGCCATCCGGTAATTTACAGATTCCGAACTCTCCATCTGGAGTTTCCTCTATCATCCATTCATAACCCAATTTCTCACAATAAACCGCAGAAGGATCCATCAACCCAAATCCAGGTTCAGTAAGGATTAAAATTGCAATTATAACCACCAATAATTCTTTTTTCATTCTAATCATTTTTGTTTCACCTCCATATATTTATATTTAGGTAGGAATTTAGTAGGTAGGAAATTTAGGGGGGAGGTGTTACTCCGTCAGGAGAGTAGACATAATCTTCTATATGATTTGTTCCGTAGCCAATCGTATAGTATCCATGATCCCCTCTATGAATACCCCAGCTGTTTTTTATTATCCAACAGCCATTGCCGTCTCTACCAAGCATGCAGTTGGTCATATCGTCATCCCATCCGGAGAGGGTTACAGCGTGACCATATCTACTTCCTGGCCATGGCATTACACAGACTGAAAGGGGACCATCACATATCAAAGCCTCCTTTATTTTATCTCTACTTCTGGAGACTTTGGCATAGCTACTTATTTTCCATAATCTATCTTGCCAGTCAGCGCATCTATCACTGCAACGAGAGTTGCGTCTACAACCTCTCCTACACGAACAAGCGCTACTAACATACGGAAAACAGTTTTCATCAGTTATCCCAGAACTCTGAATAAAAGCAAATGCTTTCCATGGCCATCCACCACAGCAGTCTCCAGGACAACCACAGTTTGTTACCAAATTCTCTTCCGCAAGATTTGGATTCAAAGTAGGATTCCACTGTTCAACTTTATAGGTTCCTTCCATCGCTCCTACTACTGAGAACGCCCAGCAGGATCCACAACTTCCTTGAGATCTCACCGGAGTCATAAAATTTTTTCCCTTCCAATTTTTCCAGTTAAATTTCTTGGGTAATTTACCCGTTGCTTTAAATTCATCACAGGGAGTAACATATTCTTTACACTCACAATGGGTATCTACTATTACACATTTCTCATCGGGATCATCACAGTAGCCGGCACAAGCATACGCATAACTCTCATTACATGGAAGATCTATCGTGGTAGTTGTTGAAGTGCTTGTAGTGCTGGTTGTTGGGAAGTCACAGTTATCTGTATAACATGTGCCTCCATGGCACGTCCAATCACAGTCTGAAGTACAGTGGGATGGTCCCATCTCCGGATCTTGACACCACTCACAACCTGCAGCTATGCATTCGGGACATGATCTTATATCAAGACAGTTGAGTATTGTAGTAGTTGTCACAGGCCCTGTAGTAGTAGTTATCGGGCCAGTTGTTGTGGTTATAGGCCCTGTAGTAGTTGTAATCCAGGGCGGGATGGTACTCGTTGTAGTTGTTCCTGGAGGAAATGGGATTACCTCACCCTTCGCCTGGAGGGGAGGATTCACGATCACCCTTACAGTACTTGGGATTGGACTGATTGCACCCTTGTCATCTATAACCCTTAGCTTTACATAGTATTCCCCTATCTGGGTATAGTTGTGTTCTACGGAAATTCCTTCAGCATATGTTCCATCGCCAAAATCCCAGATGTATTTTACTATCACACCATCTGGATCTCTGGAAAGGGAGGCATCAAAATATGCCTTATCCCCCAAGGTAATTTCGACGTATTTCTCTGAAGGCTTGGGATTATGGTAGCTAACCCTAGCTTCCGCTATCGGTGGTTGATTCTCCACTACTGGAACTGCACCAAAGCAAACCATTATATCAATATCGGGGAGTGCCAGGGAGACAAATAACATTAATGCCAAGAGAATGATAAGGGCAATTACAGCGTTGATAATCAATTTCTTACCCAAGGTTCTATTTTTTGTACTCCCAGTCAGAATAAGAAAACCACCGGTAACAAAGAAAAGTGACATCAAAGCTGGTATAATCCAGAAAAGCAGGCAGATCAAATTCCTTACAAGATCTTGTGTTTTCCTTAACTCATCCCCCTGAGAAAATACAATCGGAGATGAGACAAGAATACACAAGATGACTAATGATGTAAAAACTAGATACTTAGTAATTTTCATTCTTACATTCTTATGGTCAATAAATGTATTTATTACACTATGTTAAATAAAGAAATAAGAAATATAAAGAAAATAAAATGAAACCGAAAGATCCTTCACATTCCCACAGGATTCTACCTCTCGCCTTATGGAGCTTATTCATTCTGATTTTATTAAGCCTTAGTGTTGCCTCAGATCAGATACCAGAGATTTCTATAGAGGCAGTACCTTCACATGTGGGAATTGGGAGTATCATAGTTATTACCGCTAACGCAAGTGATGATATCGGAGTAAAAGAAATCTATTTCTACTTTCCTCCATCATCCGAATTGGTCTCTGAATCTTGCAATAATCTATCATTATGTACCAAGAGCATATCAAGAGTGGCTGATACCCTGGGAACCATGAAGTTTTGTGCCAGGGCCAATGACACCAGTGGTCAACTCTCAGATTTGAAATGCACTGAGGTTGAAGTATCCTTGGACAGACCGCCCATTATAAAATATTTCTATGCGAAACCAACAGAGAATGATATACCAACCGTTCATGTAGATGGTACGGTAAAATTAACCATAGTGGCTGAGGATGATCATGGAGTAAAGAGGATATTTTTTGAGGATGTCTCTGCAAATACAACGGAGATACATGAATGTGGCAATCTTAAAACATGCATCTTTGAGTATCAAAAGACATTTTATAAAATGGGGATATTTAAGTTCTGTACATGGGCTATAGATACCACTGATCAGGAATCAAATAAATCATGTATCTATGTCCATGTGATATCAAAATATAGTTGTGAATTAATTACCTTGGATGATACCCAGAGTGAGAAGGTAATAGCATTAAGATTGACAAGTAAGAGGCTGCATCAGGATAAAGACGGAATTATTGGTTATCCAGCCCATTGCTGTAAAGACGAGGGATTTTGCTACGATCTGGAGATAAACACAACAACATGTAATAAAACCAGAGGAAATTTTCCTTTTCCGGACTATAGAGTGCTTGAATGGGATCCAAATGAGACCACTATTGAGGGAATTCTAAGTAATTACAAATATCCAAAGATTCTCTGTACCAATACCTTGGATAATTATACAATTTTGGGAGTAATCGATAATGCTAAATATCAACTCGTAGGCGAAACCCAGAATCTCGAAGATGGAATAGCAAAGTATTGGATTATGAAGACTGTTACAGGGGATGGCAAAGATAAATACTTCTTCGCAGAACAACTTCAACAAGAAGAAAATGAAACCAAGGTGAGTATTATAGTAGATGCTGTAACCTATTCGGATGCCGTACATAGATTACTGGAAAGTGAATGCCTGGAAAAAGACCTAGAGTCTGGAGAATGTCAGTTCGATTGTCCAGATATTGAGCCAAGGTGTGATTACAGTTGTACGTGTGGTGGCGGAATGGCTCTTGGTTGTGGTTACTGTCCACCAAAGACATGTGAGTGCTGCATGCAGTGTCATAAACTCTATAACTATGAGGAATGTATTTATAGGAAATATGAGAAGATGTATGGCAGACCTTATGTAGATTATCTATTCTGCTGGAGAATTCCGGAGTTAAAGGATACGCCATGGTGCTATCAGAAATCTGACCAGCCGACCTCTGCTGTAAATTTTCCCTGGTATGGATTTACAAGGAAGAATAATAACACCTACAGGTCTCTGAATATTATAACAGATGAATATATTGACGAGATTCACAAATGGAACTGGAATGTGGAGGTAAAAGAGAAGCCAGCGAGGTCTGGGATAAGTGAAAAGAGGTGGGTTCCAGAGGTATACTGTGATCATAACTTCGACAACAAGCTTTTAAGGGGTATATGGGCAAAGATATTTACAACTACACCATTATTGCATGATCATAGGAATGTTATAGATTGGACCAGAACGGGCGAGGGAGCGGTTTATGCCGGCGGTGGCTTCAGAAGAGAACCAGCATGCTGGTGGGAATGCTGTAGAAGATGCGCTCCATTCTGCAACTGTGATTGTTCTCCCTGTAGTGGTTATTGTTGTTTAAATGCGCATTTCACATCCGGAGTTACAGAGGTGATGGAAATTAGAGTACCTTACACCACGATTTCAGATGGATCCATGAGCATAACCTCAAATAATTATGAGGATACATCATGGACGGTAAGTAATGGAGCTATTACAGTCATTAGTACAGGAAATATGCCCTACAGGGTAAGTGCATCTTTTACCAAGGATGAATCTAAGGGATTATATATCCTTAAACAGGTTTATACTCCCATTGGTGGATGGAGCGATAACAAAAACTTTGTAGCGGATTATGATCAGTTCGTAATTGATGAAGATATAGTCTTGAATTATACACTCAAGGAAGATGCGAAGGATTTTTCAGCGAGTATAAAGGAAACATTCACTACCTCCCTGAGAGTTGATACATGTACCTGTCAACCAAAGATTCCCATATATGATGATGAGGGTAACATTATAGACTGGGTCTGTCCTCCTGGATGTAATGAGGGTCCTGATTGCTGTTGTTGCCCCTCTGGTTCCAAATCCATAACAACCACTGAATCGGTTGATGATACAACAGGCACGGCTGCTGAGATAGATACGATCAAGATCGATGCATTAAAGGAGGCTGCCCACGGCTTTGTAGATATTGTCATTCCCAGGGGACTTAATGTGGGTTTGGTTGCATTTAGTTCTGTGCCATGTCCTAGAGGCATCTGCTGGACATGGCCTCTGACAGATAGTGCTTCTGACCTACACAGAGAGATAGATAGATATACACCACTCTATGGTACCTGCATTGCATGTGGAATTCATAAAGGAAGAGATATTATAAGGGGTGCAACGGGTGAAAAATATCTGATCGTTATGTCGGATGGTGTTCCACAGTGCTGTCACCCCTCCGGTTGGCGTTGTGGAGAGATAAACGCCAAGAACCAGGCACTGGCTGAAGCTACCGCAGCAAAGAATGAAGGTATCATTGTGCATACAATAGCATTAGGTGACGATGCAGACAGACCTTTTATGGAACAACTTGCAGAGGCTGGCGGTGGAGTTTACTATGATGTAACATGTGACTGTTTATTGGATTGTGTTTATACAGAATTGGCAGATTTAGTAAAGGATAATGTAGTCCTGGTCAGTGATACCACTGGTAGTATGAAATGGCCATTAACACTTGACTGCCCAGGAGAGGGTATACCCGTGATCTATAAATTTGGAAGGGTAAATATCAACATAACTGGTAATATTGATAATTACATTGATAGAAAAATAACAACCGGGGTTAGATCCAAGGGTTCTTTGAGGATAGATGTCAATCCAGATATCATAAATAGATTCATATTTAATGTTGGGAATTCCAGCATAGATTACTTCTCTTTAGTTTATCCAGTGAAGCATAATGCATTTAGGAAGCAATATGTTTGGGGACGGTGGATCCCATCGATTCCCTATACAATAGCTGAGGAGATATATGGCAATCTTCCTGGAGAGAGGACATATACATTCAATGAATCCTATGGCTATGAAAGTTCTTACTTTAACTATCCAGAGCAGTGTAAGAAGATATGTCCCGCAGATTGTACATGTCCTGAGGATGATATAACAGATGTCACCTGTATAGATGAAAATGGCAATAAATACAAGAGAACGGACTGCGTTTGTCTTCCTCCAAAGGGACACAGCTACAAATTTCCATGTACCTCCGATAGGACATTCCACGAGGAAGAAGGCTACTACTTTGACTTTGTTGATCTCGAGACAGAGGAGGTTTCTAATATAAAACTCATGGATCAACTTGGAACGAATCCGGTTTTTACTGGAGACCTTAGAGGGGAGGTCACTCACGATATAAGTAAGAAAACATTTAATACAACCTACATCTTCATTGCTAATTCTAAAGACAACACGGTAAGCAAGGTAAGAACACATGATTGTAAGGAGGTATGTACATATGATGTTGGATCAAATCCATCAAGAACAGCGGTAGACCTCAAGGGTGAGGTGTGGGTGGCTAACAGAAACTCAAACGATGTAACCAGATTGGATGGCAATACATGCAAGGTTATAGATACCTATCCCGTTGGACGCGGTCCCAGGCCAATAGCGGCAGATGATGACAACAATATCTGGGTGGGCAATGCTCTGGATAATAATGTATGGAAATTGAACGGAACTACGGGTGAATGTATTATAGGTGATCCAGCAAGAAATCCGACATGTCCCATAGGCTCATCTCCCATCCCAGTTGGATTATATCCCTACGGTGGAGTCTATGACTGTCATGGTTATGTATGGATAATATGTAATGGTTATGATAAGGATGACAGGCTCTTCAAGATAAGAACATCAGATGGCGTTGTTGTATCGCCCCCTGGAGGTTATCGCATAGGTGGCGATGCGTACGGCATAGGTATAGACAGCAATGGAGACATCTGGTTGGGTGGTGCGAGATCAGGTAATGTATACAAGGTGAATGGAACAACCGGGGCCGTTATATGTAAAAATAGGATTGCCGGTTATACCAGGGGCATAGTTGTGGATTGGGATAATAACGCGTGGGTTGCAGACTATACATCCGATGAGGTAATTAAGGTAAATGGTTCTAACTGTGAGGTTCTGGGCAGATATGGTGTTGGAACAGGTCCCATAGGTGTGACCGTAGACTTCGATGGAAATGTGTGGGCTGTAAATCGCGATTCAGACGATGCGACAAAATTGAATAGCACTACCGGTTCCCGTCTATGCACCGCTGAGGTCGGAGATGGGCCATACACCTACAGCGATATGTCGGGTCATAACATATGGAAGATCTGCCATAATAAAACCCTCAAGCATGAGGTTGTTGAAGAGGTGAGTGGCAGATATATCCTTGATTTTGAAGCCATGAATTTTCCCTATCCTTTGATCAAGTACAGGAACCTGAGCTGGTATAACTCCTCTCTCGGAGATAACTGCCAGGAGTTTTGTAAAGCAAGAAACCAGATTTCTATTTCTGAATGTAATTGTCCTCTAAACACGTCACTCAAAGGATGTGTGCACTGTATTAAAGCAGATAATGAGTCATGTATAGAGGATTGTAATCTATCTTGTAGTGCTGATTGGGATTCACAACAATGCTGCTGTGGCACTCCATATTTTGACCTTGAAAATGCAAATATCACCATATTTATCCACTTCAGGGATAATCTTTCTACTCAGACCTTTCCATTGTTTCCGCCACGTACCGAAACAAGACCCTATGCCAACATCTATATAAATGTTACGATGAGGAATGCATCCAGAGTGATATGTGAAGCAATACCAGAATCTGTAAATCCTGGAGATGAGGTTATCATCCATGTTACGCTCTTGGATGTTCTTACCGGTAAGGGAATTCCATATGAAGAGGTAACCATAGAATTGGAAGCGTATGGCATCTCTGCAAAGGTGACAACAGATATGGATGGAAAAGCCGAGTTTAAATTCACAACCACAGACCAGAGCACAAGGGTTAGATGTTTGTATCATAGCAGGTATACGCCAAGTGAAGATACCACTTACGTAAATGTCTACTCTCTAAGCAGATTCTGGTGGTTCCTTTCCCCGGAGGTTCTCCTACTCTTCATGATACTGATCCTCTTAGCCTTTTCATATAGATGGTTCAGGGAAGGTAGGTTAGATATCTATGAAATGTGGGATGAATTCATGGGTAGAAAATGAGGAGGATTATGACAACCGGAATAGAAATAGTAGTAATGCTGCTTGCATTAATTTATTACGCTGGGGGAGTCTGTGAGAGATGCCATTCCTACCACTCTCATCCCGCATATCCCGAATTAGATCCAGATAATACAAGTCATGAAAATATTAAAATTACTCCAGATCCATTGGATGAATTAGTAGGGGACGAGGGCATAACCCAAAAACTCACGGCATCTATTATATCTCCATTTGGTTATCCACACATCTATGAAGAAGGTCCTATAAACTTTGAGGCGTTTGTATTTGGTGGCACACCACCCTACAGATTTGAATGGGTATCGAATATAGACGGGGTTATAGGAAGAGATAGAGAATTCACTATAAAGAACCTGTCTGTGAACACGCATGAGATTACCCTCAAGGTCCGGGATAGTACCGGTTTGGAGGTAAGGGAGGATATCTCTCTGGTAGTAATAAAGAAAATTCCTTTAACAGTATCTATCCTATCGCCAAAGAATACTACATACCTAAGGGGGGATTTCATCAACCTGATTCCCTCTGTCTATGGTGGTAAAAAGCCATATACCCTTATCTGGAAATTGGATGGGAAGGAATTAGATAAAGATATAACGAGGATTGATAATCTCTCCGTTGGAATTCATAAGATTACCCTTGAGGTTATCGATTTTGAGAATATCTCCGTAAAAGATACGATAGAGGTTATCGTAATAGAAACCTGCAATAAAAATGGTGTCTGTGACCATGGTGAAAACTACTGGAATTGTCCAGAGGACTGTTCTGGCTCCAGGGACAATTATTGTGATGGAATAAGAGATGGGATATGTGACCCCGACTGTCATAGGGAGGGGGATATAGATTGTATCTGCAATAACGACAACATCTGTGAGATGGGTATTGAAAATTATCTCAATTGTCCTCAAGACTGTGCTTCTGGAGGAGAGGATGGTTACTGTGATAAGGTAGAGGATGGAAAATGTGATCCAGACTGTAAGAGTGGAGAAGATCCAGATTGCATGAAAGTGGAATGGCTCAATTACCTGATACTCTTAATCTTTGTGATAATCTTGGTAGCGGGATATTTCAAATTCATCAGAAAATAACCCTTTAGAAAAATGAAGTCAATAAGGAAGATCTTGTTTAAATTAACATTCCCGGTTATAGTAGTTTTATTCCTCGCATCATCATCGTCAGCTTTCATTGGGGAAGCGGCAGCAGTTAAGGTACTATTAGATTTTCTTCTGAGAATGAATCTTAACAAGATTGGTGAGGATCTTGTAGTATATGCCATGGATATATGCAGGGATCATTTTGTAGAGATATTGCTACTGAATCCGAACCCAATGAATCCAGATGTCTTGGGTATTACCAGATATATTGTGACCATCATGGAGCCATTGTTTGTCTTTGCCATAATCTTCAGTGGGATATATATGATATTTTTTTCTGGTTCGCCCGGAATCAGGGCAAAGATAAAATCTTTATTACCGGGAATTATTATAGCAATGGTATTAATTGCTATCTCACCGTATATAATGAGTGTGATTTTCAGTTTTTCTGAAACCCTATCGGATGGTATAATATCTCAGGGACCGGGTGATCCTGTAGGCATTCTACTACCCTTAGATAAAGACATAAATCCAATAGATTATCTTATGTCAAAATTTCATAATATCACATGGTATTCTTCAGAGGCATCGGTACCATTTCTGTTTCTTTCTCTGATAATTATTTCTGCACTCCTGTTTGTTATATTTTCAAGGTATATCGTCGTTGCTCTATTTACCATAGTATTCCCATTGACGATATTCCTCTATCTCTTCATGCCTACCAGAGGGATAGGCAGAAGGATGATGGAACAAACACTGCTCTGGATTTCTGTACAGGTAACGGAGGCAATAGCATTAACCTCAATAGCTACCATAATCGTGGTGTTTTCCTCCTTGTTGACGCGTGAGGTATTGATTTTGTTGGAATTGGGAGGAATTATAGCCCTGATAGTGGTCCCTATAGCTACCGTAAGCTTTTTGAGGGATTTCTTACCATGAGAAAAATAAATAAAAAATTGATAATGGGGGTATGCATCTGCATCATATTAATCCCCTCAATAACCTCAGAATGGTTTGGGGAAATGGCCGTGAAGCATGAAGCAATCGAATTAAAATTCAGGGGGATATTCATCCTGCTTATCTATTACCTGCTCCATGGGACGTTTATTGGAAAACCGGTAGGTCATGGATTATTGGAAATCTTTGATAGTCTGCGTGATTTAATCCTGATGAATCCCCCACTTGATGATCATCTGATAAATCATATAATAGAATACTTCATCACCGTCTTAGAACCATTATATGTTATGGCAATATTAATTACTGGAATCTACCTAATGTTTCTTTCCGGATCGCCAAAGGGTAGAAGAAAAGCGAAATTACTCTTTCCCAAGTTGATTGCCAGTATGGTAATTGTTTCCCTCACCTTCCCCATACTGCAACTGATTTCAAATGTTTCCTATGAATTGTCTAAGGATATACTGGATAAGAGTCCAGTGGGAATAGGGAGGATATTCCTGGACACAATAAATGATCTTGTGAGAATCTTTACTGCATCCACATTAACCACATTCGAAGGGGGTCACCTCTTCCTTTTATTCATATTCTTCATGATAATAGGTATCTTTTCTGTTCTTACCCTGAGATATCTCCTTCTTTTGATCTTTACATTGATATTCCCCATAGGCATCTTCCTGTATACATTTAACATAACGAGGGACATTGGCAGGTTTATAGTGGAACAGACCATATTGTGGACATTCCTCCAGGTAATAATTGCCTTGCTTATAGTGACTGCAAATATGGGAATCACTATTTTAGGCTTTAGCGGGGATCTAAGAACTATAATAGGTATATCAACATTTCTGATGGTAATAATATCACCCATAATGCTAATAACAATGGTTAGGAGATTTTTACCATGAAAAAAGATTCAATCAACCCAAAAATCAGAGGAATTTCATTATTGATAGTTATTGTAATATTGCTGTTTTTGGCAAATGCGGTATCGGGGATCATCTATCCACTGACCGAAGAGGCAGCGGAGGCATTCCTTAGAGAAAAGGTATCTGAAAATTACGAAAGGTTGATAATGGAAAAGATAGAAACACTTAGGAATATAGATGATCTGATACTGGAGAATCCCTCAATACTGGAATCAAATACCAAGAAGATTATGGATTACTTCATCTCCATTTTACAGGCAATATATGTTACAGTAATAATCCTCATTGGAATCTACCTGATATTCTTTTCTGGCTCACCAGAAAAGAGAGCCAGTGCAAAATCCTCCCTATTGCTGTTGATTATCGGCATTGCAATCATATCCGTTTCGCCCTATATTCTGATGATATTCTTTGGTATCTCGGAGGCAATTACCCTAAATATTCTATCATTGGCTCCGGTAAACAAGAATGATCCTTTTATACATGCAACGGAATATATACTCAACATGGGCAGGCATATAATGTCGCACAGTGCCAGTGGCTGGTCACTGGGCGTGGAGAGGGCCGGAATTCCCCTCCTCTTTATCCCTTATGCTCTTTTGGAGGGGATATTCCTTATCCTAAAATTGAGGTTCTACATGGTAGCTATCCTCTCCATGATATTGCCATTTACAATCCTTCTCTATTCCTTTTTACCCTCCCGGGGAATGGGAAGATTGCTACTGGAACAAACACTTCTCTGGACATTAGCTCAGGCTGCGATGGCATTCGTGCTCGTTATAATAGCGATAGGAATGAATCTCACAGATTTAATAACGAGCTTTATCGTTCCTACTGGATTAAAATTCATCATGGAATTGGCCGGTTTGTTGATGTTAATGCTTACCCCCTTCATATTTGTAAGATTATTCAGGGGGTTTTTGCCTTAATTGAAAATGAATGGAAAACAACCTTCAGAAAGGTTGATCATCACAACGAGTATTGAGGGGTCTAAAGACCCCTCTGAACGCATTATTCAGGGGGTTTTTGCCTTAATTGAAAATGAATGGAAAACAACCTTCAGAAAGGTTGATCATCACAACGAGTATTGAGGGGTCTAAAGACCCCTCTGAACGCATTATTCAGGGGGTTTTTGCC
>Ga0190362_1000012_pt1 | contig 23537 bp, 30 predicted proteins | sample 48721856_MG_FD_163437 | JGI IMG/M metagenome (GOLD analysis project Ga0190362, IMG submission 163437) | Hydrothermal vent microbial mat bacterial communities from Southern Trench, Guaymas Basin, Mexico - 4872-18-5-6_MG | ecosystem: Environmental > Aquatic > Marine > Hydrothermal vents >...
ATTATCCTACTGTGGGATTATCCTGTATTAGGATAATAATTGGAATAGGATATATAAATATCAGATAATTCCTAAAACTAATTTACCTATCATTTACTGAATATATTCGCAGCGGATGGATAAATATCCGGGCTATTCTGGGTTCCAGTTCCTGGATTATAAGCTGTGGTGGGGGCGGAGGATATTGCAAAGCACATCGGGCCGAAGAACGGGGACAAGATAGAATGCGACGAGTGAGGATAAGGAGGATGTGAAACTGCTTTGCCTGCTCGTTCGGACCGGTTGTTTTCACACGCCGTTTTCCACCCTGACTTTTCTCTGTAAAAACTCTCTGGTCTGGTTTGAAGCCATAAAGAATATTATTTTTTACTGTATATGGAAATGGACTTCATGACGGGACGCCAAGGGATAGGAGGTGGGTGGATGCCGGTAGTGGCGGTGTTCTGGTGTTGTGGGAGTACAGAAAGTGTGGCTGAGGTAATCCCTTATTCGTATCAAAATAGATACGAAATATTTAAATATTCGTATTATAAATAATACTTATGGACGAAGTAATAAGATTTCTCAACCACTGGTGGAGAGAAGGCAGTGTGAGAGAGGACCTGGCAAAGGAATACAGGAGAGAATACTTCGATGAAGTAGTGAATTTATTGGGGGACAGACAGATCATAGTTATTTATGGACTGAGGAGGGTGGGAAAGAGCACACTGATGTATCAACTGATCCAGGAACTGATCGAAAAAAAGGTTAAGCCAATGAACATATTATATTTCTCATTCGATAAGAAGATCGGGGAAATAAAAGAGATCCTGGACACATACACCAAGATAACAGAGAAAGACTATGAGAGAGAGAAAATCTTTGTATTTCTCGACGAGATATACAAACTCAAAGACTGGTACAAGGAACTGAAACTGCTCTACGATGCCCTACCAAATATAAAATTCATCATCTCCGGTTCTGCAAGCCTGAAAATAGAAAAGGAAGCGAGAAAAAACCTGACTGGGAGAGCATTTTATATCGAAGTAAAACCATTAACCCTCAAAGAATACACCGAACTCAAGTATAAAACAGAGATAAAAAACATAAAAATCTGGGAGGACAAACTGAAAATCAATTTCCCCATCTTCCTCAAGAAACCATTCCCGGAGATAATCGACTTCGAACACGATAGAGTGGTGAATTATATCAGGGAACTGGTCCTGGACAAAATCCTGTTCACAGACTTCCCCAAGGCATTTAAGAAGATCGACATCGACCTGCTACAGACCCTGTCTGAAATATTCCTCTCCAATCCAGGAATGTACCTGAATATCGAATCCCTATCCAAGGACCTGAAAAAAAGCAAAAACGACATAATCCGCCATATCAAACTACTTGAATTGGGATACATAATAAGAATTGTTAAGAACTACAGAGGCTCAAGGATCTCCGCATCGAGAAAATTGAGGAGGGTTTACCCCTACCATCCATCCCTCATCCAGGCCGTGTTTAAAGATATCCCCGAACCAAGATTAGTGGAATGCTTTGTAAGAAGCCATTTAGATGCAGAGTTTTATTGGAGAAAAAATGGCAGAGAGGTTGATTTCATTCATAATGACGCCCCAATAGAGGTTAAATACAGAGATAACATATCGGAAAAAGACCTAAAAAACCTGTTCGAATACATGGAGAAATTTAAAATAAAAAAAGGTTATCTGGTCTCAAAAAACAGATCCGATGAGATCCATAGAAACAATAAGGCCATAAAAATCTTACCCGCATGGTACCTTGCACTAAAGAAATTCAGTGAAATCACAAGAACGGGAGACAGAATCTCTCAGCTAAATCCAGAAGAAGAAGCCCGAGAAGGTTGACGGATGGGTAGATATCCGGGGATTTTTTGGACGGGAATCCTTAAGCGGTCACTTCCACAGGGGGATGAATTTAATTTCCTTGCCTTAATCCCGTAGAGGGTTTCATCATCAAAATTTAATGACAGATATTTAAGTTTATACTCTATATTACAATAGAGGCAGGATGGAAAAGCTAAGTTCGGTGAAGGTAAAAATGCCGGAAGAATTGATAAAATCACTTGACCTGCTTGTGGATGTTGGGGTATATCCAAGCAGAGATGAGGCAATCAGGGATGCTATACGATTGTATATCGAAGAATCTAAGGGGGGATGAAAATGTCTGAGGTCGTGATCAGTGTAAAGCTCCCGGCCAGTACCGTAGAGGAGATAAAACATGGAAGGGGATTTACAAATGTTGGAGAGTTCATAAGATCAGCAACAATACGGCTTTTGCTGAGAATGAGGATTCTACCGCAGTCTTTTTTAGTCGATCGCATCACCGGGGAACTAACGAAGAGAATGACTGAAAGAAGAGAGGTATTTGATCCAGAGAAAGAAATAAAGATGTTAAGAAAGATCCGGGAGGATATCTGGAGAGAAAAATATGCTGAGAGTAGTTCTTGACAGTAACGAATTTGTCTTTGGATTTCGAGGAGTATCTGAGCCAAACAAAATTCTGAGACTGGCCGGGGTCAAATTTGAGTGCATAATACCTCAATCTTAAACACAGAGAGGGGAAGGATTTTGCATCATTTGTTAGAGACACTATCCTGCGAATGGATATGGATGTATTAGACGAATCCGGGATACCGCATATATTGATTGAAAAATATGTTTCTAAAGGACTAAAACCTGCAGATGCACTGATTGCCGCATTTACGGAATGGGTAAATGCCGACCTTCTTATCTCAGAGAATAGACACCTCGTCAGGGAACTAAAACCCGAGGGATTTAAAGTCTTACAGGCAAAGGATTTCATCAGGGTTCTTGAAGAATCTGCAGATACCATTTAGAAGATGAAGCCAAGCCCGAGCTGGTTGATATTATGTTTGATTCGGGTTATCATTTACTGAATCTAAAGCCAGTCCCCTATTGCGTGTTGTAGGGCGTCTCTGAAGTTCAGGTGTTTGCGCCTCTGATGGTAAAGAATGTCGTGGATGAAGACGCCGATGAAGATTATCACGGCGTATATTGCCATTCCGATTCCGTGGGAATTGACTATGCTGGAAGGAAAGTCGGGGGTCGCCTGGATATCCACCTTGGGGATGGATACCATCATGTCGCTCACTGGGTAGAATATCTGAACGGGGCGTCCCACCATGTCCGCGATTAAATGCCCCGTGAGCATTATGGTTAACAGTAAGAAGAAGGTCTGGAATTTATCGGATGGGGTGTTTCTCTCGAGATAGTAGGATATCAGGAACAATGTGAAGGGGATCAGAAAAACGATGAAGATATTGTGGAATGGGCAGCATTGCGTTGCATATCCCAACGAAAGTAGGAAATGGTCCAGGTCTATTAATATGGAACAGAAGCTTATGAAGACGATCAGGCTCAGTTTGTGCTTTCTGTGCAGACCCATCGCCAGACCGGCCAAGAGCGCGAGGATGAAGTGGGATAGTGTGTCCATATTTTAATATTTTTATTTCTCGGATAAAAATTTCCATTGATTGGCTATATTCGCATAAGTATTCTGGGATTTTTTGGACGGGATGATACCTGCCGGGAATACTTAAGCGTTTGCAGATAAAGTATTTGACATAGGTAATCGAATTTAAACTATGAGACAGAATATATTATATCAACTAAAATGCGAACAGAAATAGAGAAAGCAGTGAATGAGATAAAGAAAATTGACACCGAGGATAGGGTTGAATTCATAGTGCTATATGGTTCCTCTGTTAAGGAGAAATACGGGGAACTCTCAGATATAGATCTGGCCATCTACTATCGGGGTAATGAGGAGGAGAGATTTAGATTCAGGATAAAGGTTCTCGGGAGAGTAAGCAATAGATTTGATATCCAGATGTTCCAGGATCTTCCCCTGTATATAAAAAAGGACATAGTGAGCAGTGGTAAACCACTTTACTATAAGGATTACGAGACGATATTTGATGAATACCTGAGAACAATCAAGGGATATGAAGACTTTGAAAGACATCTAAATTACTATTATTCCAGCTTGAGAGGAATACAAGAATGAAAGAGCAGGACATGAACAGGATCTTGGTAAAATTGGATGAAATGGATAGATATCTGAGAGAATTAGGTGAAATTCTTCCAGAGGAGGACGAATATCACAGAGATTTAATAAAAAGAAGGGCATGCGAGAAGACTATAGAGTTAGCGTATCATAGATCTCCTGGTAGAGAACAAGGTAATAACCCCGGATATGGGAGAAAAGATAAAAGATATGAAGGGGTTCAGGAACATCCTGGTCCATAAATACGGAAGGTTAGATGATAGACTCGTGTATAGATTCCTGACAGAGAATATAGATGACTTTACCAGGTTCAGAGATCAGGTAAATAGGTATCTAAAGTTGCTCTGAGGACAACCAAATCATTTACCCTCAACCGTAATAGATTTTATCTCAAACTAAACTCAAATTCCTTGGCTGTCGATGATGCCGTACAGGTCGGGAGTATAGTATATTACTGCAACACTGGATCCAGTGTTCGAATATCATTGTTAATTCTTTCGATCATTCCTTCAGCAGCCACCCACATTACATTGACCTTGAATTTCTCCCCGGATTCGTGCAGGGTTATTACCGATATTCGCGGTGAGGAGATGAATGTTCGGAAATGAGTTACGGATGTCTAAATAGGGGATTGAGATGAGTAATCTACTTGCCCATTAAAAACTTCTCAGGGGTTTGAATCACTACATCCTTAACCTTGTCAAATTCGGAATCATATGTCAGTAAGATGCAGGAGTAGAGAAACCCACACGCTAAAAGAATACTGTCAGCATGAGATAATGTCTCTTTCTTCTTTGAATATTTTGCCTTGAAATAACCACTCAAGATAGCAACCTCGGAGGTTGTATCAACAATTGTAAAGTTCTGGTGAATGAATTCCAGAATTGTTGGGATCAGAAATTCCTTCTTTCTGCGGATACAAATTGTTACAGTTCCGATAGGGTAACCACACTGATAAAACCCCTCACTTCACCAGAGACGATCTTGATCAGGAGTTCTCTAATTGTTTCTTTCCCTTCTTCTCCAAGCAAGAACTTCAGTAAGACTCCGGTATCAACTAAAACCAAGTCGTTTTTCTTCTCTTTCATAATCTCTTCGCCTCAAATCACGGACAAGTTCAGTAGATGACTTTCGCAGATCCTTTAATTTGAGAATTCCCTCTAACTGTTCCACCCCGATCTTTGGCTTGGAGATAACCCTTATTTCAATGCCCCCAATCGTTATATGATCTTTCCGGGGTCGTTGTAGATGTATATCCTGTGATTGCATTTTTATCATTATAATCTGGATTTTGAAAGTTAAATATCTCATCCAAATTTTGCAGCCAGCATCCAGAAGATGAAGCCGAACCCTGCGTTGGTGATGGAGGTGAGCATGATGAAGAATGAATTCTTGTATAAAGGGTCTTTTATCTGGTGTTTGAGTCGGGTTATCATTTACTGAATATATACGCATCAAATGGATAAATATCCGGGAATACTTAAGCGGTCACCCATTACATTGACCTTGAATTTCTCCCCGGATTCGTGCAGGGTTATTACCCATATTACAAGTTCCGATGGGTAATCTCCCGGAAAACCTCCGTTGCTCTCTATGGTGAGGTCTTTTATTTCTCCACCTCCACAACGAGAAATGCACCAAATGGCTTAAAAATTTTAGATAGGATTCTGTCGGATTTCACAAACCAGTCCAATAAAAATCCCGGCATTTTCTTAAATGCGAACAGGGTTGAATCCCACCTCTTCACGCCAAATTTTTTTAATTCAAAGATACTGTAAAATCTTGCACTGGCGTAGGTTTCATTTCCCGTTATTCTTTCATAAAGAGCAAATAAACTGAATTTATTCAGGACTCCGAGAATGAGCCTTCCATCACCCCTTAGCACTCTTTTCATCTCTTGGATTGCTTTTTCTGGTTTATTGAGAAATTCGATCAGGGTTATCCCAACAATAAGGTCGAAGGTGTTATCTCTAAATGGCATCTCTTTGGCATCCCCTAAAATTATACCCAGATCCCTTGACTTTGTTTTTGCAACGCGTAGCATTCCCCTCGACATATCCAAGCACGTTACATCTAAGCCCATTTTAGCGAATTCTAATCCGTATGTACCAGTTCCACAGCCGACATCTAATATTTTCTCTCCCTTAGCTGGTCTTGCAAAATACATTATCAATTCCCTTTCTAGGTTGTGAGCATATCTGCCAAATTCCGTTCTGTACCACGAATCGTATCTGCCGGCAATTTCGTCGAAATTCATTCTCCTTGTATAATTACAAGTATTCAATATGAATAATATATGAGAATGAAATTAACAGATCTGGGGGAGAAGGGGATAATAAAAAGGTTGACCTCATTCCTTGAAATTGGGGATGATGCCACCTTTCTAAGGTACGGGGATAGGTATATAGTTCTAACAACCGATATGATATATAAAAAGACGCACATTCTTCCGGGAATGAATTGGGAGCAGATCGGTAAACTCGTCGTTACCGTAAATCTCAGTGATATTGCGGCAATGGGTGCAAGGCCCCTGGCATTTCTTTTGTCTTATGGAGGCCCAGATATAGAACTTGAGGAATTTGACAGATTTATCCATTCCGTGGATGATCAATGTAAGAAATATGGGGTAAAGTTTGCCGGAGGTGATACAAATCACACACGAGAGTTGACACTTTCCGGATTCTGTCTGGGGGTAACAAAAAGGCCCGTTCTACGTTCCACAGCCAGGGTTGGTGACACATTGGCGGTAACGGGTTCTCTGGGAAGTGCCGCTTTGGGTACTGAGGTATTATTAAAGAAATTACGGTATCAAATTTTAGAAATTGATGATGTAATAAAAAGGGCGTTAGAGCCAGAACCCAGGGTTAAAGAGGGGATCCTTCTTAGCAACTATGCCACCGCAATGACAGACATTTCAGATAGTTTAGCGGTTAGTATTCATGAGATTGCAGAAATGAGTGATGTGGGGATTAAATTATCCCTTGATAGAATTCCGATCTCCAATTCTGCAATGAATCTTGCCGAAAGATTAAACCTGGACATAATGGATTACACACTATATGGCGGTGGGGACTATGAATTACTGTTTACAATTTCAGAGAAAGATTTCAGAGGGATTAAAGACAGGGTTAATGCCACTAAAATTGGTGAGGTTACCAAGGAGGGTATAATCGCAATCAAAAATGGAGAAGAATTTGGTATTGAGAAGAGGGGCTATGAGCATTTTGTCAAAGGATAAGGCAATGATTCTACATCGGAATTTCATCCATGAGTAAAGATATATTTTTATATGTATAAGAATTAATATAGTAATTAGAATAGTAATAGGGAGGATTATAAAATGGAGGTATGCAAAACCAGTATCCCAAGATTGGATGAATTTCTTGACGGCGGGTTAAAGACATACAGTATAACACTGTTCTGGGCCTACCCAGGGATTGAAAATGCACCATTTGCCTACCAGATCCTGATGGAAAGGTTAGAGGAGGGGGATTCTTGTATCTATGTAACCGAATCCAAGGACAGTAGGACGGTGGAGGATGAAATAAAGCACTACGGCTGGGACATAAGCGATTACAAAGAAAATGGAAAATTTATTTTTGTGGATGCATATTCCGGATTAATAAATGCTAAATCCTCTGAAAAATTTTTTGTAGAAAATGCAAAGAGTGCTAGATCCATTACCGAGACATTAGAGAAGGCACTTGAAAATACCAAAAATACTCACACTTTGGTGGTATATGATTCCATATCAACGCTTATTGATCATTGTGGTGAGAATTCTCTAGATGAATTGAAGATATGGAAAAAATCATTTGAAGAAAATAATGCCACTGGTGTCTTTTTATTTACTGAATGGCCATATGATGAAAAGGTCTTGAATAAATTAAGACTAATGGCGGATGCCATTATCCAATTGAAAGCCATAGAAGAGAAGGTAATCCTCAGGGAGTATTTTACCGTGTCTAAGGTAGCCTGGGACGGTAAGGTGAAACGTGGTGTTGGTGTTCCATTTAAGATCGCTACCCCTGGAGGCATTAGGATTTATATCCCCAAGATATTGGTTACTGGACCCTTTAATGCTGGAAAAAGCTCATTTGTTCACTCTGCATCCACCAGAGCAGTTTCGGTGGAGAGGGTTGGGACCACCATTGCTTTAGACCATGGTCATGTAGACTATGCGGGTTTCTCGGTAGATCTCTTTGGGACACCTGGACAGGAAAGGTTTGACCCGATATTAGAGCTTTTGGGTGGTGAGGCCCTTGGCGTCATAGTTATAGTAGATTCAACAGATCCAGATAGTGCTATAAGAGCAAAGGAGATGATGGAAAAAGCCAAGGCGGTTGGCTTACCCTATGTAGTAGTAGCAAATAAAGCAGATCTAGAAGGTGCGGTAGAGCCAGAAACACTTCGAGAGAAGATGGAGTTACCCAAGGATATTAAGATAATCCCGGTAACTGCAGAGGATCTTACAAAGATAAAAAAGGATGAACCTGCTAAGTTGAAAGAAGGAGATGTGCACAAGGTATTGGATGCATTATTCAGCATGGTGGTTTAATTTTAATTTCATTTTAGCTTTATTTTAATTTACTAGACAGAGGTGGTGAAATGCCAAAATCAAAAAAAGAGGAGCTCTTGGATGTATTAAAGAAACTGGAAGATGTTGGGGATATAGACGGAGCAGCCGTTATTACTAGAGATGGTCTACTTGTTTCTTCTGAATTGCCCAGGGACGTGGATGCCGAAACATTCGCTGCTATGTCTGCAACTATGTTTGGTGCCGCAGAAACTGCAGTTTCGGAGCTTAAAAAAGGCAGTGTTAAGAGGGTGATTTCAGAGGCTCGGGATTGTAAATTAGTTGCAGTAGATGCGGGACCCTCTGCAGTAATAGTAGCATTAGTCAGAGCAGAGGCAAATATTGGTTTGGTCCTGGTGGAGATCATAAAGGCAGCCAACCGTACAAAGGAAATAATGAGGTGAAATGCAAATGGTGGAGGATGTTTACAAAAAGCTAATAATGGGTATTGTCATCCAGACAAGGAAGAATGTAGGTGGAGCAGCTATAACTCAGGCTAATACCATCGATGGTTTAAAGGTTATTGTAATAAAGGATAAGATAAAGGATATTGAGATTACTGATGATCCCGTTAAGGTTACTGGGGACCTAGTGGAGAAGTATATTAAAATAATGGGGCCGGTTGCCCTGACCATAGCCAAGAAGGTAACGGATCCCATATTAAAAGAAAATCCAGAATTAAAGCTTCCAGAAATATTGAAATAAAATGGATTTACCTCGAGGTAAGAAAAAATTATCTGGGGATATTAAAGACATTAATTCTATCCTAAGGAATTTACCTCAGGAATTTAAGGGCGCTGCTCGCATATTTATGAAGATAAAGGGTACATTATATGAGGGGGATATTCTAATTCAAAATAATTCTATAATTGCAACATCCTTAGAAAATCTGGACATAAAGAAAACGATTTCTGGGGAAAGGGCGTTTGAAGAGATAAAGAGTATGATTAAGGGGGCTACTGGGGCTTTAGATGTCTATTCCTTTACAGATGATGAGATAAAACTTACTGTTCATGTAAATGATGAAACATTATTGGAATCCCCCATAGGCATAGATCGGATTATAGAAGAACCAAAGATTGAACAGTTAGAGAAAAAAGAGGTAGAGATTGAAGAGGCGAGGGTGAGGAAAAAAGAGGAAGAGGAGAAAAAGAGAAGGGCTGAGGAAGAGAGTAAGAAGAAAAAGGAAGAAGAAGCTAGGAAGAGAATGGAGGGAGAAGCGGAGAGGAAACCTGAGGAAGATAAAAGAAAAGAGGAGACGAAGAGAGAAATCGAGGAAGAGATGGAGGGGAAGGAAGAGGGGATAAGTAATATAGGGGGCTTGGAGGAATTAGAAGAGGAATGGAGGAAGCTCGATGAGGAATGGAGGAAGCTTGAGAAAAAAGAGAAGTCATATAGAGAAGAAATCGTGGCGAAAGAAGAACCAGAGAAAAAGGAGGTGATAGAAAAGGTAGAAAAAAAAGCTGTGGTAATACCAAAACTGAAAAAGAAAATTGGATTTATGGATAGATTGCATTTCATGACATCACCACAAACCCTAAAGGTCTTAAAAGCCATAGATGGAAAGAAGAATTTGGAAGAGATCTCAAAGGAAACTGGCATTGATATTTCGACCCTTAACAAATTGATAGGCAAACTTGTGATAGATGATTATGTCACTATTAAATCCAAATAGGTATCTAAAACGGTTAAATTTATGGGCTAAAATGATCCCAATCTCATCTGCTTACCGAAACCCTTCAACTCGTCTTCCGAATAACCCAGTGCTTCTAAAATTCTCAACACTGCTGGAAGAACCTGATTGTTTATATAGTACTCTGCATCATAATCCCCTTCCTCCACAAAGTCTATTATCCTTGCCTTGTCACTTATTGATACGCCTTTTTTTGTGACAACATAGGTGACAATATCCCCTCGCTTGAATTCATAGCCCCTCTTCATGGCTTTTTTCGCTGCCAGAATATGTGGCCCAGGTTGTACATACTCCCCCAGCCCCTTAGTAATCTGGGTATTTATTGCCAGATCCCTCAAAGCTACATCCCCCTTTCTGATCCTTTTCACAACCCCTTTAACGATCTCGGCAGCCTTTTCTGGGTTTTTCTCATGAAGTATGGCATTAAGAACCTTGTTTTGTGTCTCCTTTGCGATATTTGACCAATCCCTCCTTCTGGTTTCCAAACCTTTAACTATTAAAATACCCTTCTCATCCATTAGTGCATATCTCTTTTTGGTAATGAAAATCCCCCTGGGATAGAACCCCTCAAATTCCAATTCCATTGCTTCTGGCAATTCTTCATTTATTTTTTTCAAAAAGGAATTTGCATCGTCTATGATCTTCTCCTTATCCACCTCTTTGGGTTTTATTACATACACAGAATCTGTATCCCCATAGACTACCTTGAAGCCAAAGTTCTCCACCTCCCTTATGGTTTTATGAATGTACTCCCTTCCCAATGCTGCGATAGATTCTGCACACCCCTTCGAATACCACCTTGCCCTGGCAAAGGCATAATATCCGTAGGCAGAATTTGCAAGTAGTTTTATGGCATGCTGCTCCACATCCAATAATCTCCTCTTTTCTGGGTCCTTCTCTTCCCTCAATTTCTTTTTTATTTCGATTCTCTTTGTAACCAATTCACTCAATATCCTTGGAATAAAACCTTTTTTCTTCTTGCAGAAATAATGCTGTGTGGGGGTTTTGTAATTATCTTCTGGGCAACATTCACAATCAATGGTTGAGGGATCGATATTATAGGAAATTAATATACTCGGGTACAGTGAACGAAAATCAAAAAGTACGATATTGTCGTGAATTCCCTTTATCGGCTCCACCACATATGCTCCAGTGTATGATGTTCTCTGCCGTTCCTCCGCGAGCCGGTCAGATGGTTTATTTGGGGCAAGAATATTCATCTCATGGGCTTTTCTCATTAACAGGGATTCCACCCTCTGTCCCGAGCCAGACCTTGAGGATTCATAGATCAAATCCCTGGTTATACGTGAGAGTTCATACTGCAGTGGGAGTAGTGTCATCGCAATCTCCAGCGTTGAGACGGCATCACTTAGGGAGTATTCAAACAATTTTTTCAGTCCATCTATGTCTTCAGAATTCCAGACCTTTGCCATCTCCCCGACATCTATATCCAGTTTCTTTCTTCCGAAGATTTCTAAGTAGATATCCTCTAATTGGTATCTTGACAGATTAAAAACCTGCCTGCAGATTGGATACATATCTATATGGGGCCTGCCCCTAACCCTTGCCCCAAGATTCATCCCCCTTCTTTCTAGTTTTATAACACTGCCATCAATTCCAAGACTAAGATTTATCTTCAGCCTCGATGCCCTATCCTTCAGATAAGGAAAGTCAAAGTTATCCCCATTGTATGAGGTAATTATGTCGATCTTCTGTTCATTCACCGTGTCTATAAATTTTTTGATTATCATTGATTCATCTTTTAGAATCTCCAAGAAATCTAATTTTATATTTTCATGCTTATAGCTCCAAACCCTTTTCAAGCCCAGATTGTCCGCATAACTGATCATGATAATTGGATCTCTCTCCGGGTTTGGCTCCCCCCTGGGGTTGTAGACCTCCATGTCAAAGGCTGCGATTCTCAGGCCCACTTCCTCAGAATTTTCCATAGGGATTAGTCCGGAATCAATTAGATATCTCTCAACAAAGGGAATTGCTGCTTCCCTCACCTCCTTGCAGTATTCCAGATTCTTTATCTTGTCCCTGAGCTCTGAGACATCCTTTGGCTGTTTTACGGTAATCTTGAGAACATCGATCTCCTTCTTCATATCCACCATTCGTTTCTTCTCTATCTTAAGAATCCTATCGAATTTCTTTAATTCCCCTTTTAATTTTTCGGTATCTACTGGAACCGCATAGAAATAGGGTTTGAAGTCTGTAACCTCCTCAATCTCTCTACCATCCTTCTTCTTGTAAAATAACCTAATGATGACTTTATCATCTCGTGTAACGTAATCTATATCCAGGAGTGTTTTCATATTAAGATTATATGGTAAGTCAAAGTAAAAACTTCCGAGAAAGGTAAAAAATTATCCCTTACCCATCCACCTAGCAAACGTCATAAATCCCGTATGTCCCAGCGTCCTTGAATATGGTCTAACAACCTTCATATCCCAGTTTCTTACTAATAATTCCACGGTTTCCGAGAGGAAATTATCTCCCAATGCATCGAAGAACCTCTTATTTTGTTCAATGCTTGGGGAATATGAGACCATGTAGCCTCCAATCTTGAGGCTATTTTTGGCGTATTCAACAACCCTCCAAGGCTCGGGGAGATCAAGAACGATCAGATCAAGATTTTTTTCATCGATCCCTTCATAGATATCCTTCATCTTTATCTTAACATTTTTGATCCCAAATCTCTTAAAATTTTCCTCCGCAATATTTGCAAAATCCTTCCGAATTTCATAGGAAACTAATTTTTCGGGATATATCATATTTGCCAAGAACATGGCTAAGATTCCAGAGCCAACACCGGCTTCAACTATCTTGCTTCCAGAGTGAATTCCAGTATAACCGGCAATGAGAGAGCAGTCCTTCAATGTCATTGCCTGAGGACCCCTCTTTGCCTTTTCCATGAAGTCAAGGATCTGGGGCAGAATAAGGAAAAATTTTTTACCCCGATGGGTTTCTACCATACTGCCGATATTCTTCTTATTCAAGACTTCGGCACTAATCACCCCCTGATTAGTATGCACATCTGAATTCCCTTTTACCAGATATTTTCTTCCCTTCCCATCTATAAGGAGATACATTTTTAATTATCAATGTGTTAAATTTATTAATTTATTAAGTTTATTAATGTGATAGATAATAAGATGAAATCTCCAAGGGATATGACAAAGGAGGAATTGTTAGATTTCGCACATCAGAGGATATTCTCTCTAGGCCCCAGAGATCTGGCATCGGCGTTAGCCCATGAGAATATGAAACACGGCATGGGAAAGATGATGTATGTCTTGGATAGTGGAGATGTTTTTTGTTTGTTTGGACCCGATGCCACTATAACCAGAAATATTGGGAGATGGATGAGTGGTTTCGGCTATGGGGTTGTAATAAGGTGGCCCGATGAAGGTATATTTTTTCCAGAGATAAGGCCCAATGGCTGTGGGATGATAATAGCAAGATTGGATGAGTTACCACCAAGGAGAGAGATCATAGAGAGGGTATCCGAGGTTGAAAATTCTGACCTATACCTGGATGGCATCAAAATCATACCCGACTTTGGAAAGGGCAATCATTTCTTTGAATTTTATAAGGTATTGGAAATCTCCCCCGATATAGAAAAGACTATGCCCGAAGAATGTAATTATGCCATACTCCATGGATCTGGTCCGGAGAGAAAAAAAGAGATGTATGGAATGATAGATGCGGGGGAGTGGATTAAAACCCCTCTGGGAAAGATATCGATATTAGATGGCAACGCAGGGAAAGAATACTATAAACTGTGGAAAGACTTCGAGAAATTCTCTAAGAAGAGGAGGGAACTATTAGCTAAAGAGGTTTTGGGTAAGTGTGAGATAATCTCCAACCTGACACATCAGGGGATATTCGCTAAAAATGAGATAAGATTGGGCTGTCATGACACCATGGATAGGTCCTACCCCAAAGGGGAGGCATTATTCCCAGTCGCCCTGAGATGGGATGTTCCCATGTACATATTCAAAGGGAAAGAGAATCTCTCGGATGAGGTTATATGCAGAACGGGCCTACATGAAAAGGCAGAAGATAATATGATAGAAGAATTAAAAAAAGTGAACATACTCCCACATGGAGGGGGTTATAGAATCGATCTGGAATATACCAATATAGAGGTTATTAGAACAGATCTTGGAAATAATTTCATCTTAACTGGCGCAAAACCCATCTCCAGGATCGATGAGATGGGCAAGAGAGGCGTCTCAGCCTTTGGGGAAATGATCATTATGAATCCACACGAACTCCCGTTCGACTACAGGGGTATGAGCATAATAGAGAAGATAATGGAATACGATCTTGGTATTCCGGTGGCAAAATTGCAGCCATTGATGACCATAAAGGTTTAAAAAATAAAAAATGAAGATCGGCGTTGCTGCACAGATATTCTGGGATTATGAGAAATTGGATTTAAATTATGTTATAACCCATGCAGTAAATGATCTGGGCTTTGAATGTGTAGAAATCCTGTGTCAGAGTCCGATGTTTCCGGGATGGGGCACAGACAAGGCAGATAAGACTAAAGAAGAAATAAAGGATATATTGAGTACTATAGATACCAGTATTTCTCTGCACGCGCCTTATCATGATCTTAATATCGCAACCTGGAATCTTGGAGTTAGATATGAGGTAATAAAACAGATAAAGGAATGCGTGAAGGTTTCTAATTATCTTGGATCAGATATAGTTGTGGTGCATCCCGGATATGTGGCTTCCAGAAAATATAAAAAGGATAAGACCTTTGATATGATGATAGAGAATTTCAGGGAGATAACAAAAACCGCAGAAGATCTAAATGTTAAACTGTGTATGGAGAATATTGCCAGTAAACCCAAGGCCATGGGGGTTCACATTCACGAAATAAAGAGGATATTGGAGGGTGTGAATTCAGAAAATTTCAAACTTACATTAGATGTGGCCCATATAAATACAACTGGACTTAAGCCCAGAGATTATGTAGAGAATTTAAAGGAGTATATATTTCACGTTCACATAAGTGATAATACCGGGGGGAATGATCACCTCCCCATCGGATTGGGGAATATCGATTTTGAGGAATTTTTAAGGGAATTGAAACCCTATGATAGATTCCTGATAATAGAGGGTTGGATTCCACGGAATCAGGATCACTTTCTGAAATGGGACAAGATGCAACTGGAGAATATCCTAAAGAGATTGGAATCCACCTAAGGTCTGAAAAGAAAATATGCAATTATCATCAGAATTATCATCAAGATCGAGATTATAATTATTGAGTTTTTATCTGTTCCCAATGCGATGGGTATTGGTCCTATAAAAATTATAGCCCCTCCCCTAACCTCTGTTTTCCCTTTTCCCTGTTCTAATACAGAAAGGGTTAAGCCCGCTATGAACATTATAACACCCACCAGAATCAAAAGAATCCCAGCGGTTACAAGTTGTTGCATTTTCTTTTTCTTTTCTATTGAGATCATATTTTAAATTTTTAAATTCAATCATATATAATGAAAATAAAGGTAAAATAAGGTGAGAATTCAAAAATGACAATAAAGGTCAATATAGAGAATATGGTTTCTGTCATAACACTCAACCAGAAAATTGATTTGAAAAAATTTGTCAGAGAGATCAGAGGTATGGAATATAATCCAGGCAGATTCCCCGGTGTTGTTTATAGAATTCGCGAACTCAAATTGGCTATGTTAATCTTCAGTTCCGGAAAGGTTATCTGTACTGGGGCAAAATCAGAAGGTGATATAAGGGAGGCGGTTAAAAATTTGCTGAAGAAGTTTGAAGAGGGTGGCATAAGGATAAAAGAAAGGCCTAAGATAGAGATTCAGAACATCGTAGCTTCTGCAAAGATGAACTTCAGGGTTAATCTTGACCGTTTAGCAATGGAGTGTGAAAATACCGAATATGAACCAGAGCAGTTCCCCGGCTTAGTTTTTAGATTAGGTGATCCCAAAACAGTTATGCTGGTCTTCAGATCCGGAAAGATAATTATAACTGGGGCAAAGACCTCAGAGGATGCTAACAGAGCCGCAGAGAAAACAAAGAAGATTGTAGAGGAGATCGGTGCTGTGATTTGAACTTTTTATTTTGAAATCCATTATTCTTAGTTGCATCTTCATATATCATAATTAATTAATTTTTAAGATATATAGTATAAGGGATAGTATAAGATAACTATTGCGGGGGTGCCCGAGCTGGCCAAAGGGGCAGGAGAGTCACAGTGCAAATTGATAAGGAGATTGCTGAGTTGATTGACATATTGATATACATATTGGGGATTTGTATAAATGTGATGCATACCATGAATAACTATGAATAGGCACTCTCTGGGGATCTCAGCTACTTCTGGGCGAACCAGTAAAGGGAAAGCCTTACCCAAAGAGTTTTTTCGTGAGTTTGGATTTCAATCGAGATCCAAACGAGAATGTGTTCAGGGGATTGATAATTTGGAATAAACCTGATAATATTGACTTAATAATTGAACTGGACTCTGCCATACTTAAGGCCAGTAAAGGTGGGAAATCCTGTGGCGAAGGCCTTCAAGGGTTCGAATCCCTTCCCCCGCATAGCCCTTTCTCTTAGAAAAAGAAGATTCTCAGAGGGAATCTCGGAAATTTAAGGAAATGCCAGTAATGATCAGAAAGGCATCTGGAGAATTGGAGGAATTCAACCCAGATAAGGTTAGAACTGCTATAATTAGGTCCGGTGCCGCTCCGGATATAGCGAATAAAATAGTGAAGAAGGTAAGCGAGCGGATAAAAGATGGCATGTCTACCAAGGAAATTTACAGAATTACCTTTGGGCTTCTAAAGAAAGAGAGACATTCTCTGGCTTCAAGATATGATTTAAAACGGGCGATAATGCGTTTGGGCCCGGCGGGATTTCCCTTTGAGACATATCTGGGGGAGATTTTGAGAGAGCATGGTCATTCCATTCAGCTTAGGCAGATAATTCGTGGGGAATGTACTGAGCATGAGATAGACATAGTGTTAGATGGAAATATCCTGGTGGAATGCAAGTATCATAACACGGGTGGGATCTACACGGGATTAAAATCTGCAATGTATACCTATGCAAGATTTCTTGACCTTCAAGGTGGCATTTGTGAGAATAAATCAAAAAAATTTAAGGGTGTATGGTTGGCTACAAATACAAAATTTTCATCTAAAGCCATTGAGTATGCAGAATGTAAGGGGATAACGCTAGTGGGATGGAGGTACCCCATAGAGAATAGCCTCGAGCAGATGATAGAATCCAAGGGGCTTTATCCAATAACCATACTCCAGAATATTGATGCTATAAGCAAGGATCGATTTTCTAATGCTGGGATAATGCTGATAAAGGATCTAACGGAATTGAGTCCAGTAGAAATTAAGGCAAAGATAGGGATTCCAACAAGTAAACTCTCCGGGATTATTCGGGAAGCAAGAGAGATAATTAAGCAATAACAAACCTTAATACTACATATACTACATAACCAACTCCGCACTAATAAAGGCCTCAACAAAAGCGGCAATCAAAAGTAATGGGATTACTACTAAGAGATAGATAACTGCTGCCTCTCTGATTCTTTGGCTTACCCTGCTTACCCTTCTTTTGTTATCTCTGGTCAGATAAGACAGACCGATTCTAATCCCCATGGCAGCTGAGATAAAAATCGCTGGTAGTTCAAATACAGAATGTAGAATTATACCCTTTATGAAAAAAATTAGACCCAGATTTTTCTCAAGAAGGAGTTTTATTATGAATCCGATCAAAAAGCCATTAGTGAACATTATGAAAAAAGGAACGATGATAAATGTCCCGCCGGCTAAGAGTATGAGACTGACTATGAGATTGTTAAAGAATATATTCAATGCTGTTTGAGATTTAGACTCAGTTAAAATTTTTTCTTTAATCTGTTTTAGATTCGGAAGCAACGCTTCTTCAGTTTCTTCAAAGAAGATAAATCCAAATGGGGTACCTATTATAAAGATGGATAAACAGATCGCCATCAGGCTTGTATTTTCTTTGAGAATTTTTATTATCACCTTGTCTACCTCAGATTGTCCAAAGGAGTAATAACAGAAATTATCCAGATTCAATGATCTCTATAATCTTCCTTCTGGCATTTTCCATTTCTACTTCGAGAAGGCCTCTATTGGCTAATGCGGGGACAATAGCAACTAATGCTGTATCAGAACCTGGAAGTATGAAAAACATTACATCAAATTTTCCGAGTTCAAAGTAGACTTTATCCAAGCCATATTCAGAGTATTCTCCAATGACACCGAAGAAATCATCCATAGTATCTTTCAATACTTCCCAGATTCCCATGATCTCCTTTTTGAAGTCTTCTGTAATCGGTACTATACCCTCCAAATTCTTTCTGGCTACCATGCATGCATGAATATCTTCTAAGCGGAGAAGGTCTTCATTCAGGATCTTTGAGATTCTCTCTTCCTTTGAGTCCATTCTACCTATATCACCCCTCCGGTTTTGGCAACCTCCCTAATTAAACCAATTTCCTTCTTCTTTCGCTCGAATTCATAAGGGGTGTAACACAAAACTTCTAAATCAACAGGTAACTTCCAATTATCAAGGAAAATATCTGGTCGCTTTCTAAATGGGATTTCATCAAAATCCTTCGAGATAACTAATAGGTCTACATCACTTGTAAGTAATTCATCACCCCTACTTCTGGAACCAAATAATATCATCTTCTCTATCTTATACTTTCGACCAATTATCCCCTTAAGCCTCTTCAACTCCCGTAGAACTATTGAATTTTTGACTCCACCCATTTTATTAATTTCTCACAATTTTCAATATACGATCTGGCATCCTCCTTAGTATACATCTTGTATGGTATATCCTCACTCGCATCAGGGTACCTTGACAGATAATACTCTTTTGTTAGTTCTCTCAATAAACTATAGTATTTCCTTGGAACTTTAAGTTCTCTTCCAAGAAAGGTTAGTGAATGTGTAGGTCCTGGGGATTCTTTCTTCTTAGCTATATATAACGCCTTCAATACTTTTTCTGCTGCTTGTTGCGACCAGAATGCTACTGCAAACCATTTGCCTGCCTTCATACTGATCTTTGCAGTATCCAACTCCTCTTTACCCTGCAGCATCCAGCGTTCTATTTCAGGCCTCATTCTTAAACCTTTGTAAATGCTACATGCATGCATGAATATCTTCTAAGCGGAGAAGGTCTTCATTCAGGATCTTTGAGATTCTCTCTTCCTTTGAGTCTGTCATTTTATGACTGTTTAGAACAATTTCTTCTTGGCCTCTGTTTCTGCACCCCCCACCACCATACCCTGATCTGTGAATTCAATTGTTACTGGTTTTAAACTGTGTTTTGTCTGCCTCATTTTTCTGATCTTTATTGCTCTGTTGTCCAGGGCCTCATTCAAGGTCAAGATAATGGTACCATCAGTCACATAGCTTTCTACGCCATGTGCCGATAAACTACCATCTCCTGGGATCTCCGTTATTAGCAAGGTGGTTAAGCCAGCTGCCTTTAGTCTATAGTTCACCGCGAGAAGCATCTGTCTTATAGTGTATTTCACTTCATTATGGTCCCTTATCAGGAAGTCTAGTGCTGGAAGGCTGTCAAATACCGCCCTCTTTGCCCCAATCCTTTTTGCCTTGCTTATTACGATCTCCAGAATCCTTTCCATATTGAATTCGTCTGGTAGAAGAGACATACTACCCTCTGGCTGACCTGTAATAGTGGTTGGAATGGATGCTGCATCGGATTTTGTAATTCCTACCCTGGCAAGGCTGGCATCTATTATCACCAGTTTACCTTCATCCTCTTGCCTCTTAAGATCAAAACCAAAGTTGATCATGTCTTGTTTCAGTTCCTTGGGATCCTGTTCCAAGGAGACCAAAACTCCGGGCTCGTCGTATTGAACAATTCCATTATAGAGGAATTGGATTGCAAAGGTAGTTTTTCCTGTACCGCAGGTTCCGGAGAGGAGAATGCTCCTCCCCCTGGGGAATCCCCCTTCCAATAGTTCATCTAAGCCAGGAATTCCGGTAGGGCACTTCTTGTTTATATCGACCATTTTCATCTATTAATCGTGATATAAAGATTATATATGAATATGTATATAAATTTATATAGGATTACGCATAAATACTTCACTCATTTGAAGTAGTTAGCCTTCTATTTTAATTGTTCTATTTTAACATTTATTACTGAAACCTAAAAAGTTATATGATGTACCTGCCCATAACTTCAGACATCTTTCAGGATGTTAAGTTCATGCTCTGCTTCCGCTCTCCATTGATAAATAGTGTTTAATCATTCAAAACTGTAATAAGAGTACAATTCGGCTCGGTGGGTGATGGGGAGTAACAAATATCCAAATGACCTTTTTATCCCTCATGAGATCTACTGCTATCGGTAATTTACATCTAAATTAGTTTGGAAGAGAACAGGTAGATTGCAAGGACACCCACTTTATTGCTTCCAGCACCATAATCCCTGGATTGCCAATCGCTTTTAAGATTACACTTAGTTTCGATGGTGTTATTCGGAACTACTGATCTAAGTAACTTAAACCAAATTTGACTTGGATCATAATTGCCAAACTCGAATCTCGATTCTTCAAATAACCTTTGCGGGATTAGGAGAAGTTGCCGAAGGCGATTTGGGAAACCTTTGATTTCCCTTTTATCCTCTGTTGTGCGAGTCCGTTGTGACCAAATTGCGAAGCAATTTGAATTGCGAACCGGCTAAATTTGATGTTAATCTCATTCAATCTCTTTAGCCTTTTTCTTAATAATCCCTCTCAGTTCAGCGTCATCTGGATGCAGTGAAATTCCATTTTCTATTTCAAGTTCTTCTTCTGTTAGATTGCTTCTTGCACTAAATGCCCAAAAAGCAGTTCCATCGCCATCTTTTGAGTAGAATTCATCAAGCATAAATTGATAGAAACCTTCCCTAGTCCAGGTATGATTACACTTCCTTTTTGATATTCCATACTCTTCCATCACAATTGGTTTGTTAAGTGTTTCATGAGCATCTTGAATAAGTCCATCAAGTACCTTCTCGAAATCATCTTCATTTAGTGTTGGACGACCATAAATGTGGAAACAGCCGAAACTTATGTTGGTAGCAATCTGATGTACTTTTACAAAATAGTTTTCACCTTGGTTTGTAAGATAGTATTTCGTGTTTCCCTCACCTCCAATAGAAATCATGTGATTTTGATCTATACTTCTGATATAACTGCTTGTTTTTTCTATCCAGTTAATTAATATGCCAATTGATGGTGCAGCATTGGCTGGCTCATTCATTAACTCCCAGGAAAATATTGTTGGGTCCTGCTTATATTGAATACCATTTATAGAATTTGTTCGCGTGATTAGATTATAAACAAAGTCCCTATATAACTCATTCGCTTCTTCATCTCCAAAGAAACTTTTCCTGATTTCTTCGGCTTTCTCTCGGTCTTTTATGATTTTCTCATAATCTCCAAGATCGGGATGTGCTCTTAGCATATATAAAATAGGATCACGATCGTTATTTGCCAATGTAATTATCAATCTTATCTTATGTCTCTTCGCGCTGTCTAACATATAATCAAAATTCTCAAATGTGTAATTTGGAATATTCAAAGGATCGTGTACAAACACCCTCATAACTTTAATTCCAAGTTTTGACGCTTCTTCAAATGTATCATCAATTTCTTGATGAGTATGTTCAGGCAATGATGCCTTATTAGCACCAACAAATCTATATCTCTCGCCATTCAAGCAGAAATGGTTTCCACAGACTATGACAAAACCTTCTCCAGTTAAAGTTGGCGGTGGAACAGTTGGCTGAGTAGTGGGTGGTGGAAGAGGAACTTTTTCAAGAGCATCAAATGCCTTATCTAATAATTCGTCGGTTCTTTTATAATCTCCTCTACCATAAGCGTGTTTTGCATCTTTTATCAAGTTTTCAACTTCGCTTAAATCGTAACCCTGTGCTTTCTTTTCTTTATATTGTGCTTCGAGTTCAGAGAACTTTTGTTTTAGCTGCTGTTCAGTAAGAATGTTTGGTTTGTGGAAATAGATAAAGTACACTCCGAGTAGAGCGATTACAACTACCAATATCCCGATTGTGACCAAGATTTTCTTGTTCATCAAAATTTATTCTCCTCCCGACCTTTTAGAGCTTTTGGGGGCTGCCTATGACGCAGGCGATTTTGCGATTATGATTTTCTGGCTATCTTGGCCCTGCAGGATACTTTTGCTCATATATTTCCTCTTTTCTATCAATTATCTCTATTACTCCATTTGGTAAAATTTTCACCTTGTAATGAATGATTATTTCATCAGTAGGTGATGGGACTCTTGTGGAAGTTGATCGAAGTGTTTGCGTGTCGCAACCGATGAACCAATTATTGTTGACCTTTTTAACGTCAGATTCATCCCATTTTATGACTCTTTCGCTCAAATGGCCTGGATACTGTAATCCATAAAGCATTATGTAGAGCTGAAATGCCCTCATTGCCTGATATTCATTCTCAATTAAACTATCCGAATTCAAGGATACAAACTTGTTAAAATTACATTCTTTTAAGAAATATACTTTATCACCTGTTATGAATAATGCGAGTCTTGGTATATTTTCTCCAGAAGATAATTGGATAAATTCACCAGTTGAGATAGTCGGATATTTTCCCTCATCGCCAATAAATCCACTTATTTGATATTTTCTGTACCACTCTGCTCCAAACTCTTGCTCCATAGCCTTCTTAGCAATATCCATCTTATTTTCAAGATTCCATAGGCGAATATCAATGATTTTGATTTCGTCACAGGTTTCATTTCCAATTGGAGTTTCAATTGACTGGGTGATAGGTTCTGGTGGATTAACAAAACTAAACCAAATGACAATTAAACAAATTACAATAGCTAAAAGACCCAATCCAATTTTTAATTTAGTGTTCATCATAATTGAATTATACCACATCTTTAAATAAATTCTCAGCAAATCGCCGAGTAATATGTTGTCTAACGGTTTGGGGCGTGTTCGAAGTTCCCGACTGCAAGGGGGGAATTTGAACGAAGCGATAGCGAAGTCGGATACGCACCTGTTATACGCTCCCGATAGGGACGAGGATTGCAAAGCAATCCGAAGAGTCGGCGAAGGGACGCCATAGACTTATTTTCTTTTACGTTTGGAATACCAGTTGATGAAAATTATCCAATACAGGAATAA
>Ga0190362_1000015_pt1 | contig 22547 bp, 20 predicted proteins | sample 48721856_MG_FD_163437 | JGI IMG/M metagenome (GOLD analysis project Ga0190362, IMG submission 163437) | Hydrothermal vent microbial mat bacterial communities from Southern Trench, Guaymas Basin, Mexico - 4872-18-5-6_MG | ecosystem: Environmental > Aquatic > Marine > Hydrothermal vents >...
AATGTGAGTAATTCTCAAGATGATAAAACTAACCACCAACGTACTTGGAACATTTGCATTGAAGAATGGAAAGATTATCAAGAGGATACCTTTTCCATCGGATCCAGAGGAGGTCGCAGAAAGGCTGTTGCAGATTGAGGGGGGTGTCTGTCGGGAAGAGATTCAGATGATAGATGAATTAAGAGAAACGGGAATCAAAGAGATCCACGTTCAGAATCCGGGAAGATTTCTTGGCAAGAATCTGGAGATGGATTTTATTGAGGATAAAGAATCTATTAATCCATTAGATATAGCACGGGAAATCGGGGTCTCTAAAAAAGAAATTTCGGAATTAATCTTTCTATCAAATCTGGAATTGACCAAGAAAAAATTGAGGGTACTGGAGAGGGATCAGATACTGATTCAGGCAGTATGTTCACTTGATGATATTGAAGAAGTGAGTAATCGATTAATAGGAAGGCTCAGGGAATGGTATTCCCTATATTTTCCAGAACTGGACACCTTGGTAAAGAAACATGAACTATACGCAGAAATTATAGCCTTGGGGGATAAAGCCCCAATTGATCCAGGCATTGCTAAAAATATTCGAGATGCAAAAAAGAAATCCATGGGGATGGAATTCTCCAGATCTGATCTTAACGAAGTAAAAAAACTCTCAGATTTAATTCTAAAACTAAATTCTTTCAGGAGGGATACAGAGGAGTATATCCAGGAATTAATGCAGGATATCTCCCCAAATATAAGTGCATTAGCGGGTCCCATCTTAGGGGCAAGATTGATCTCGATTGCTGGCAGTTTAGAAAGGCTTTCCAGGTTCCCAGCCAGTACTATCCAGATATTGGGTGCGGAGGAATCCTTCTTTAGATTTTTGAGAACTAAGAAAAAGCCGCCAAAGCACGGGATAATCTTTCAGCTCCCGGAGATAAGATCATCGCCAAAAAATCTCAGGGGTAAAATCTCCAGGATATTTGCCTCAAAATTGGCAATCGCCGCCAAGGCAGATCACTTCAAGGGAGAATTCATTGGTGACAAACTTAGAGAGGAATTTCTGAAGAGGGTTGAGGATTTGAAAAAAAGTAATAACAATTTATAACTAAAAATTACTAAAAATTAAAACAGGAGGTAGTGAAGATGAGAATAAAAAATCTTTTAGTATTCCTGATGTTTTTTGTATTAATTATAAATGTCTCTGCTCAAGATGTGGATACTTTGATTTTGGTTTCCAACAAGAATTATCCCGATATGATGGTATCTGCTCCTGTTTCAGAAAAATTTGGAATTCCAATCATTATTACGGGTGGGGATTCAATCTCTGAAGAAACAATGAATGTGATTAATGGGTTTTCACCAAAGAAGATAATTATTGTTGGCGGTCCTGCGGTTGTTAGCGAGGATATAGAAAATACACTAAATAAAAAATATGAAGTAATAAGGTTGTGGGGTGTTACAAGGTATGGCACTGCAGAGGCTGTTGCAGAATACTTCTGGCCAGAGGGTAGTGATGAAGTAATGTTGGTTGAGGATGATATGAACTTCAAAGATAATGATGTTCTTGCTCAGGCGAAGGAAGAGGCAAGGGATAAACTTATACCAATTCTATTAACACCAAGCATGGAGATGCCTGCAAATACATTATCAGAGATGAATAATCTTGGGGTAAAGAGGGTATCATTTATTGCATTAAAAAGAGGGATAAGGGGGAGAATAAAGGAACGGTTGAGAAGTATGAACATAAGTATTGATGAAATAAATGAAACGGATAGAGAAAAGATAAAAAGGATAATAAGGAGAAGAATTTCAAGAAGGTTAAATAAAACCCACACCCTTATAGTTATAGCAGCGGCAAATTTCACACATACTGTAAATGCACCAAACCTGCCGCAGGCAAGGGCATTCATTGTAACGGGAATGGATCAGATAGATGATGTTGTTTCTGCGATAGAGGAAAGAAATATAAGCAGAGTCATGGTTACGGGAAAACCAGATTTGGCAGAGAAGATTGCAGATGAATTGAAAGAAAGAACAGATGTTGAAATAATATTGATAGCAAAAAGAGGTACAAAACAGAGAATTATTTCAAATAATCTATCAATGAAATTCAGAAAAGAATTTAGAGAAATGTTCAGAAGGAAATTCGCAGAGAGAGCAAAGAGATTATCGAAACCAATAAAGATACTTTCTAATAGAGCAAATATTACACTGAGGAGGGCTTTGAATATTGTAGATTATGATTCCCCAAAAAATGCAAGAGATGCTTTAAGAAGGGCTGAAAATTATTGTAAGAATAGGAATTATTCCGCATGCATAAAAAAGGCTATAAATGCTGTATTGACTGTAAGATTATTCAGATACAAAAAAATTGTTGATAACTGGACTGCTGTAAAAGAGGAGATTAAAGACGAGGTAGAAAGCCTTAAGGAAAAGGTATCTGAGCTTACGGAGTTAAATAAGGAATTTGGAGACCAGATGAGTAAAAACATGACCGTTAAAGAAAGACTTAAAATGATATACGAATTCAAATACAGGAGGAAGGAAAAAGTTAAGGAGATTTTAAAGGAGGCTAAAAGCATAGACGATATTATTAAATCCCACACCATTGTAAAAAAGAAGGAGCAAAAGGGTAAGCAGAAGAAAGGTGAGAATAAGAATATATCAAATATATCAAATATATCAACTACTACATCAACATCATTGACAATTCCATCTGTGAACGAGAGTAAAAAATATCGTGGGATGCACGGTGGTAAATTTATGTGAGAGGAAGAGTTATAGTAGAAGAAGCAGGTTATAGTAGAAATTATGCAAGTGTTCTTATCATAGATAGAAATGTATTTATTTCATCGATTGTATTATATAGGTAGAGTGAGACCCTTACACTCTCATTTGCTTTTATCACATTTTTGAAAAGGGGCATTGTGCAATGATAACCTGAGCGAACACATATATTATTTCTCTCATCTAATATTTTAGCCACTTCATGTGCATTGATACCCTCAATATTAAATGTGATTATACCTATCTTATCTTTGTAATCCTTCGTACCATAAATGATAACATTATCAATATTAGATAGTTCTTTCAGAAGCATTTTTGTAAGTTTACCCTCATATCTTTCAATATTTTTCATACCAATGCTGTTTATATAATCAACCGCTCTACCAAAACCAATAGCCCCTGAAATATTTGGGGTTCCAGATTCCCATTTTACAACAGAGTCCATAAGAGAATATTCTGACAAAGAAACATCTTTAATAGTTCCACCCCCAATACAGGCTGGATTTAATTCATTTACTAAATCATATTTCATATAAAGGGCGCCTATCCCTGTTGGTGCTAACATTTTATGACCTGAAAATGCAAAGAAATCACACCCTATCTTCTTTACATTTATGGGGATATGTGGGGCCGATTGAGCACCATCGACAATGAAGAGAATATCCTCTTTTTTACATATTTTTCCTATCCTCTCCACAGGATTCTTTATACCCAATACATTGGATATATGTGTTACCGCCACAATTTTTGTTTTATCGTTTATCCTTTCCTTAAAATCTCTGGGATTCAATTTTCCTTCTTTATCTGGAAAGACAAAATCTATTTCAACACCCTTATCCCTGAGTTTCATCCATGGCAGGAGATTGCTATGATGTTCTATTGCTGTTGTAATAACCCTATCACCTTTCTCAAATTTCAGGCTTAATGCGACCTGATTTATTCCCTCCGAGGTATTTCTGTTAAAAATCAATTCCTCTGGTTTACACTTAATGAATGATGCAACCTTCTCTCTGGCTTTATCGTATTCCTTAGATGCCCTTAGGGATAATTTATATATGCCTCTGTATATATTTGCCCTGTAATTCGTATAATAGTTATATACTGAATCAAGAACTTGTTTTGGCGTTAGAGTGGTTGCGGCGTTGTCAAAATATATAATGTTCTTCCCAAGTATCGGAAAATCACCTCTTATTTTATCAATATCCATCTTATTCAATTGTACTTATTTAATTGTATTTTCCAAATAATTATTGAAATAAATTTATCGTATTTTTTGACTGAAATAGTTCGGAAGAATAGTTAAGAAGTGGGCAGTTCAGTAAAGCAGTTAAACACATTGTGGGTATTGAAAACAGTATTGAGGGTAAAGAAGGCATGAGCCGAGGAAAAGAAAAAGAGATTTAATCAAGTATTCCAATACTGTAATATGCAACCTATTGAACTTACTACTCCATTAGCATTATTGGGGTTATTGCTCCTGATTCCTATCATTATTCTGTATCTGATTAAGCCCAAGCCAAGGCACATCAGATTTCCTTCCATCATGTTCATACTCGGGGTGGAGAGATCCAAGCGGTTTAGATCATTCTTTAAGAGGTTCATCAGAGACCCCCTGCTTATTATCCAGATTTTAATAATAACCCTATTAGTTTTTGCAATTTCAGAACCATTTTTCATTGTTCGGGAGGAAGAGAATGTGAAGGAAAATTCTGTGATAATTATCGATTCTTCGGCCAGTATGCAATCTACAGATATTACGCCCAGTAGATTTTCAAGGGCAAAGGAGATCGCCAAGGAACTCATAGGTAAAATGAACGAGGAAAGCCTGATCAGCATAGTAATTGCGGAGAATATTCCGATACTTCTTTCAAAGAATCTGAATAAAGAAGATGCAAAATACTCTGTAGAGAATGCCCTCCCGAGTGATAGCCCTTCCAATATTGGAGATGCCATACTCTTCAGCAGGGATATACTACCCAAATCGGGAATTAACAAGAGGATCTATGTTCTCTCTGATCTTTCACCCGGAGGTGGCACAGATATAATGCTTGCCCAAAGGCTCGCTTCCCGGGAGAATATCAGTGTAAATTTTGTGAAGATCAATGGGGATGGGGGGAACATCGGAATTGTTGATATCAATGCTAAAAGATTTATTACCAATAGACACAAATTCTATCTCACATTCACGGTCAGAAATTTTTACGATGAAGATAAGGAGGTAGTGGCAGATATCTTTATGGATAATGAATCACTGATTTCTATGAAAAAGGATATTGCTGCGAATTCTGAAAAATTATTTGATTATGAAGGCAGCATCAGTGAGGATCCACATTGCATTACAGTAAAGCTAAGAAATGAAGATTTTCTCTCTGCAGACGACATCGCGTTGGCATTTCTTCCGGGGGTAAAGAAACACAAGGTTCTCTTAGTAACCGATGATGAAAGCGATCTCTATCTCAGATACGCGTTAGAATCTTCCAGGGATATAGACCTTAGAATTGCTGTGCCTCCATTAATCCCAAAGTTTGATGAATTTGATGTCGTAATCCTGGGTGAATTGAAACCAGAGTTCATCCTTCCGGGAACATTTAGGGATTTGAGGTTTTATGCAGAGAATAATGGCAATATAATCTTTCTAGCATCTTCTGATCTGTGCAATTTTGAAAATAAAAACTTGGACGAATTAATCCCAGTAGAACTGGATTCATTGAGGACAGAATGGGAAGAAATCCACGTTCAATTAGATCATGAGATACTGATCGATGTCGTTCCCAAGGGATCAAAGAGATTTCCAAACATCATCACAAAGAAACATATCAAATGTAAAGAGAAGAATGAAAGTGTGGTGATAGCCACTACCGGGAATTCACCGGCTATTGCATATCAAAAGTATGGGAATGGAAAGGTAGCCTTCATAGGGATCAATCCCAATGCAAATTGGAGCAATTTCTACTACAGTTCTTCATTTCCCATATTCTGGTTACAACTAATAAATTGGATAACGAGAGAAGAACCCACCATAGGAATAAACAATTTCAAAACTGGCGACTACCTGCCGGTAGTTGAGGGGATGGAAATAAAAACGCCCTCTGGAAAGAGACTAAATGCTACCAATCTAATCTTAGATGAAATTGGATTCTATGATATAAACTATGGTGATAGAATTGATAAAATCGCAGTAAGTCTTTCAAATGAAAAGGAATCCGACATTTCTAATTCCCTTCAGATTGAAGCCATTGGTGATGAAAACTTCACAATTAAGAAAGAAATGTTCGATGTAAGGAAGGATATATTCCCATATATCCTTATTCTGGTACTTTTCTTCTTTTTTATTGAGGCATTTTACTATAGGAGGAGAGGGATGTTATGATTTTGATGAGTATTATCTGAATATTGCATTATATCTGTCTCTGCAACATCAGATCAGGAAAGTGAACAGTAAGGGCATATAAATTAACCCTATCACAATGCAGATGGAGATTAATGCTGCGGTAAATTTAACATCCAATTTTTCCTCTACCGAATAAACTAGAGTGAGCATAGCTGGTGGAGCCGCCGATGCTATCAAGACCGTAATTCTTTCTAATCCATCGAGATTAAAAATTGAAACTAAGATGAATGCAAAGAGAAGAGCAAGTATAAATCTCGTAAATACTGTGCTTAACATTGCCCTGCTTTCTCTAATCCTCGGTTCCATGAATATGCCCAGAGAGAGCATGATCAATGGCACAGTGCAATTGTGCATCATTTTTATCAAGGGAAAAACTGGCTGGATTAATGGAGAGAGTTTGAGATAGTTTATCAAAAGGGCAAATGAGAACGCCCACAGAACAGGAAATGTTAGCATCTTGTTTATCAATCGTTTAAATTCAACTGAGGCATCACCGAATTTGATGGCAATATAATACCCCAGAGTTAAACCTAGGATCGCCTGTCCAACATCATAAAAGGCTACATAGGAAAGCCCCTTTGTTCCGAGATACATAAGAAAGAATGGATAGACAAACATGCCCTGATTCATGGCTCCACATGCTATGAGAAAGGAGCCCTGTGTCTTTCTATCCATCTTCAAATAATTTTTAATTAAAAATCCGAACAGATAACAAAATAGAGCAACGAGGAATCCAGATATTGGGAGTATCATTAGTGTTGATGTTAACGGTAACGGTACTAGAGAATAGAAAAGGGTAGCTGGAAGAAAGATATAGAAAACCAGCCTTATTAGAGAGTTTGCAATCTCTTTTTCTACTATATGGATTCTCTTTATCAGGTATCCCAAAATTACCAAGATTAGGGGAAAAATTTTATCCATATTCTTATAACCTTGAAGAGAAGATCCATCCTAAGGCAAATAATAAAAATATTGGAGAGATATATAAATATCCTTCTATTTTTCGGTTTTAAGCATCGAATCGGATAGCTAAACAATTACGATTTATTAACTTCTGTATAATTTTAATATTTATTTTAATACCATGAAAACCATCTTTATCCCATGCTACTCCAAAAAAGATCCCTTACCTGTAGTGAGAGAGGCACTAAAGAAACTGAGGGGTTATGAGCGAATCGGTCTCATTACTACTGCTCAGCATGTTAATCAATTAAAAAGGGTAAGGGATTTTTTACTTGAGAAAAATAAAAAGGCAGTTATTGGGGGTCAGATTCTCGGTTGTGAATTGGGAAATGCATTGAAAATTGAGAATAAAGTTGATGTTTTTCTCTATATCGGTTCTGGAAGATTTCATCCTTTGGGGGTTTCTATGCTAACAGAAAAACCAGTCATTGTTGCAAATCCGTACTCCGATTTTGTAGATAAGATTTCAAATAAGGAAAAGGAAAAATGGTTGAAGAGAAGGAAGGGAAGAATCGTGAAGGCAATAAAAGCGGAAATTTTTGGCATCTTAATTTCCACAAAGACCGGACAGTTTAATCTGAATTTGGCATTGGAGATTAAAGACAAATTGGAAAACAATGGAAAACGTGCGTTTCTTTTTGCAGGTGATGAGATCTCACCTGAGGGTGTGTTGGGTTTTGAGGTAGATGCGTGGATCAACACCGCTTGTCCCAGGATTGTGGATGACTTCTTTGAGAAGCCTGTTTTGAATGTTGATGAGTTGGAATTTGTTTTATCTACAAGAATTTAATCTCAGCCGGCAATTCCCCGATTCGTTTTCTGAATTCATTGGGCCATTTTTCGGGCTCAAGACCTTTCTGTGCGGTAAAGACGGCTAACCATCTTTCCAAACCAATGCCAGTGCACCCGCTCCACAACTGCTCACCCTTCTGAGACTTCACATTAAATCCCTTTGGATATTTGTCACCATTATTTGAGGCATTTTGAAATTCCAGCCATTGTGATTCTTTTCTTGATCCCCTGTAGGGGAGATACGCCTCAAAGTCTATCGTACCTACATCCCTCTTTTCTTCTTCTATCCCAATTAATCCCTCCTGTGCCATGAACCATGGTGTAACGAAAGCCATTCTCCATTCCAGCTCCAGAATTTCATTGAATATCCTCTTAAAATGTTCTACGATCTCTTTGTGCAATTTTCTTACCTGATCCGGGTACCCGAGCCATACCACCTCTATGCGATGAAACTCATCTACCCTTTCAATCCCATGGATTCCACCAGATTCATATCTCATAGAGGTTCCAGAACGATCAAAGACCTTTAAAGGGAGACTTTCATCAGCAAGGGTTTTTCCTTCAAAATATGGCCAGAGTGGCGGACACTGAGCATAGGAGACCCCGCCAATGGGCTCTTTTATCTTTTCCTTAACCAGACTCAGGGGAATTTCCCCCGTGATCTTGTACAGGTCGATCACCTCCTCCCAGAATTCATGCTTTCTGCTTTTTGGAGGACAGAGAAAGTAGATCTCTCCATAGATATTCTTTGCATGTCCTGATTTTTTCCATACATCCCAGGTAACCGCCTTGGGGATTATTACCTCATTAAATTTCAATGGAGCCAATAATTCCTCCACTACTATCTGCTCCATAATCTTTATAATCCTTGTTGCAACCGGACCAAATATCCACTGCCCCCTGCCCCTGTGTTTTATCCAGCCTCTCTTTACCATCTCCTCTGTTGGGTCTCTGTCCCAGGTATGTTCTTTCTCGTCAGATTGCCAAATCAATTCCCAATGCTCTGCTTTTCCTTCATAATACTGTGCATTTACCTTTTCATTGATCAGGTTTATCATCCTGTCTACGTAATTTTTCTGTAGAAATTCCTCATCCAGATTTTCCAGTTTGAGGGTACATTCCCTCCCCTTAAACTCAACCTTCTCAGCAAATGGGATCTTAAAGGGCTTCTTTGGTTTATTATCCAGTTCAAATTTAATCACATATTCTGAGGCAGATACCCCTCTGATACCGATACGATGTTCTTTACCCAGATGCAGAGAAAGAAAATTCTTGATCCTGAAAATTGCGTCGTGAGGTCTAACGTATCTGCCAGAGGATATCCTGAGATCTATTTTACCACCGGATACCGACCATTTCTCGATCTTAGCTCCCTTTCCATCTGGAGCACCCTTTTTCAGAATCTCCTTAGAATTCTCTATCAATGGTGCTATATCAATCTCTCCTAAATCCTTACTCAGAATTAACTGGCAGTCAAGAGAGAATTTCATGGTATAATATTAAACAGATTTAAAGAAAAAGAGATATTCTTGCACAGTTCTCACATTCAGAAACATCATGTTTCCATCACCCCACATAAGCCCTTAAAATATCCTCTATATCAACTATTCCAACCAATTCCTTCTTTTTATCCACTACTGGAAGTCTGATGATCCTTCTTTTCACCATGGTGCCTGCTGCTCTCTTTACACCGGTAGCTGGGGTAACTGTAATAGCTGGGGTCATCATGACCCTTTTCACTGGCGCGTTTCTAATTTTACCAGATTCTTTTGATAGCCTGACAGACCCTTGTTTGAGTATATTCATTCTGGTAACTATGCCTATAATCTTGTTATTTTTCAACACGGGTAGACCACTGAAACCACTACTATGCATCATATCCCATATCTTTGAGATTTCATCATCCTGTTCACAGTATACCACATCTGTGGTCATAACCTCGTCGATCTTCTTTTTCACGGGATGATAATCTTCCTTTACAAATTTATCCAGGATATCCATGGAAGAGATAATCCCCTTGAGATTCCCATTATCAACGACAAGAAGCTGCCTTACGCCCGATCTGACAATTGCTTTTGCCGCAGAGAATATATCATCATCTTCTGATACCGTTATCAGGTTTCTGTTCATTATCCCCTCTACACTTATGTTGGTCTTACTTGAGGTAATCTTTAGTATGTTTCCCCGAGAGATAATGCCCACCAATTTACCTTTTTCCAGGACAGGCAGTGCTCTGTAGCCGTATTTTCTTATTAAGGAACGTGCCCTTGTAACCAGATCACTGGATTCAACACAGACAGGTTCCTTTGTCATAATTTCTTTAACAGATACCATTTTTTTCACAACATCCTTTTTTTCTTTAGATATTGATTTATACTATCTACAAATTTATATCCATTACCAAGTATTTCTTCAGCCTCTTTCTTGGATATCACAAATGTGTATTCGTAATCTCCTAATTGCCTTTTCTCAAATGCCTTATTTAATTCCTTACCCCTCTCTTTTGGGAAAATGCCAGTTTTAACAAAATGTTCTCCAAACTGAGGATTCATAGTCTCCCTCTCCAAGTAGTACCTCGGCACTTTTAAGATACCTCTTCGCCCTTTCTATTAGAGAGTTTATTTCTTTCATGCTGGCACCCCTTCCCTTCGCACATTTATGAGCAATGGACTGTTAATTGTAGAATAATCTCTCTCGGAGACAGGATAAACCGATATCAGTGTACTATGTTCTAGATTTATTTCTGTGATTATATCTATCATTCTGTCGATCTCTTTTCCGGGAACGATTTTCCCTTCAAGAACTATAAGCACATCTATGTCTGACTCTTCGGTAGCGCTACCTCTCGCATAGGAGCCATAGAGGATAATATGCTTTAATCTATTACCATATAGCTTTTTGATCTCCTTTTTGAATTCCTCAATCGCTTCTTTTGTTTTCATAATTTCCACTTTTTATTTAGATGTTAGGAATCATTTATGTTTTTTTCTGCATGTCGCCTAACGTCCGGTGGGTATGCGAAGCCCGTAAGGGTTTGGGTGAGCGGAGCGAACCGCATACCTGCTTGTTATATGACCGAGCCTAAGGCGAGGCAAGGAAACCGAAGGTTTCCGCAGAGTTGCCCCCATTTCAATCATATTGTCATTCTTTTTCATGTGTGGTATCCTCTTTCATTTGTTTATTCTTTTTTTGACTTTTTCATTATGTTACTCGATATACCATTTATCAATATCTTTTCCACAATAACAACATTTACCTTTCCAGTGTTCTCGAAAGCCAGGAGTATCATCATCCTCCCATTCATAGCAACCTTTACCACAAGCAGGACAGATAGATCTTCCATGACTCAAAAACCCATGTCCTGCTCCGTAACCATAGTGTTCATATCCACTTTGTTCTAATCGTTTGCCACAATTGGGACAAATATTTTTAGAAACTTCTTCTTTTGCTGTTGCAGATATAATTATTGATGTTCCTGGAGCGAATTTAATCAGGCCTCCACAGTTTGGACAAGTCTCCTCATCTGTACAGCATTTGGCAACAACGTTATATAAGGAGATTTTTCCTTTTTCACAAAGCGGACAATCTATTTCTCTTGGGATATTACCTTGAATGAAGTCAAATGCGTTAGGCTGGCCCACTGGACGACCAAAATCTGCGATATATGTCCAGTTTTCTCCATCCCATACCACTCCACTAACATCATCATCATACCAATTATCCCATCTTCGCTTTTTACTGGTTCTTTCAATAACAGGTACTTTCCATATCTTCTCTTCATACAACATCTTTGTGTATTCAACATCTTTAAGACAATGTTCCATTACTTCTTCTAGTACATCGGGATTGTATTTCGTTTTATTCAAGCCATAATGTTGATGAATCATCTCATCAAGACTAGGATATTTTTTATTTCGATGTTCTTTAGGACGTTTTTCCATGATGGTATGCATTATATCTAAAGACTTAATACCAATAAGTTTCCATCTATCTTTGTATTTTTTTATTTTCAAACCATATTTTTCTAGGACTAGAAAATCAAATCCTTCTCCGTTATATGTAACGATAGCTTTAGCATCGTTCAATAATTTTACCAATTTTTCGGATCTCGAAATTTATGGTATCTACCATCATCATAATTAAATGCCACACCACATTTAAAAATTCTATCCCTTTTACCTTGTTCAGTCCAATCATCCGCCCAGTTGGTTTCAATATCAACAACAATTACGCCTTTCTTCATGTTCCATGGGTTCTTTACTTCATCAATCATAATAACTCCTCAAATATAGACCGATTAATAATTCTTTGGATACCGCACATTTGACAATTTCCATAAGAAATGGGGGCAATTTCATATAACTCCTTATATACGAACTCTTGCTTTTTTATCTCACTCTCTAAAGATTAATCCTGTCCAGCACATTCCTCGCACAAGAGCCTACCATTGATATTTCTTAAATTCTCAGAATAATTCCCGCACACCTCACAGTTTCCCGAGATAGTACCTGCTGGTGATGGTATATCGGCGATATCCCATTTGCTATGCTCACTTATCAGGAGATGCATCGCGGGTTCTACTCTAATCAAATCAAATTCAGAAAGAATGCCGATGATCTTTCCATTTTGAACAACAATTAATCTTCTAATATTTTTGTCCCTCATTATTCTTGCAGCATCATCTATGTCTTTATTGGGCGTAATAGTAATCAATGGGGAGGTCATAATCTCTGAAACGAGGGTTGTCTCGGGATTTTTACCATTCGCGACTACCTTGGAAATTATATCCCTATCCGTAACAATACCTACTCCCTTGCCCTTTTCCATCACAATAACGGAGTCTATATCATTCTTTTTCATTATCTCTGCTATCCTCTGTATATTCTCCTTGGGAGTAGCATAGATCACCCCCTTGGTCATAGTATCCCCAACCTTCAGTTCCATTTTATCCTGTTTTTTATTTCATCTATCCTCATTGATTAATCGATATTTATCGTTAATATCCATCACCTTAATAGAATATGAGAAGATAGAATTAAAAAGTCATTAGATTTGAATATTAAAAATTAGAAAAATGGCAAGTGAATTTTTATTTGAATTTGAAATAAAGGATAAAGATATAGCAGCTAGAATCTGTAAACTGAAGATAAATGGTAAGGAGCTTGAGACCCCTTCATTGATGCCAGTCTATAACCCAAACAAGCCTTTGATAACCCCCAAAGAGATGAAAAGGGAATTCGGATGTGAAATCCTGATGGCAAATTCCTACATAATTCTGAAGAATGAAGAATTGCGAAATAATATCCTCCGGGATGGGATTCATAAGTTCATGAATTTTAATGGTATCATTGCTACTGACTCTGGTTCTTATCAGTTGATGGAATATGGAAATATTACTGCAACGAATAAGGAGATAATTGAATTTCAGGAGAAAATTGGCTCAGACATTGGCTCATTTCTTGATATCCCAACACTGCCAAATGCTTATAAACCCAGAGCTTTAGAACAACTGAAAATAACACTAGAAAGGGCAAGGGAAGCAAGGAATGCAAAATTTTTGGTGAATGCTGGAATTCAGGGTTCAACATATTTGGACCTAAGGGAAATGGCGGCAAGAGAGATCGGCAGAGAATTCAGGTTATGCGCAGTTGGTGGAATAGTAAGATTGATGGAAAATTATCGCTTTTCTGACCTGGTGGAAATTATTTCGGTAATAAAGAGAAATATTCCAATCAACAGGGTAGTGCATGCCTTCGGCATGGGGCATCCAATGGCATTTTCATTATCAATCGCCTTAGGTTGTGACCTGTTTGATTCTGCAGCCTATGCTCTGTATGCAGAAAATTTCAGATACATCACAGCCAGTGGAACCAAGAGACTTGATGAACTTGAATACCTGCCTTGCAGCTGTCCAGTATGCAGCAAGTATGGCTTAGAATTAAAGGAACTTCCAGAGAGGGAAAGGGTAAGGGAATTAGCCAGGCACAATCTCTATGTGAGTTTTGAAGAAATTAACAAGATCAAAGAGGCAATAAAGGAAAACAACCTGTGGGAATTTTTGGGGATGAGATGCAGGGCTCATCCCGAACTGCTTTCTGGTCTGAAGAGATTGACTGAGCAAAAATGGCTGGCGGATCTTGACCCGATAACAAAGAAATCAGCATTTTACCTCCAGGGTCCCGAATCAAAAAATAGAACGGAGGTAGTGAATGTAAAGAAAAGATTGAAGAGAGTTTATTCAGAAAATAGAAGAGAGGTGGCCCCATTTGGTAAAATCCCCGCCGAGATTTCAGATGTTTATCCATTTAATTCATTTAATTCCTTGAGAGAATGGGGTAAGAAAAAAAATGAAAACAAAAATGAATACAAAATCCCAGATATAGAAAAGATAAGGAAGATCATGGATTATCAATTCGGTTCGGGGGCTGGAGAATTAATAGCAGATAATGTAAGGATAAAGAGGTCAAGAAAGACGAAGAGGATAAGATGGATCTATGAGGAAAAGGAATTGATTGCATCGGTTAGGGCATCCGATCACTTCATAATACCCAAAATGCCCCTGGCAGAAAAACTACATAAGAGATTTAAATATCCCAAATTAAGGGTTGTGATTCATGATGACGCAATTCCCTTTGTTTTGGAGGGAAAGAGTGTTTTTGCAAAATTTGTTGAAGAGATTGACCCTAAGCTCAGGGCAAGGGACGAGGTATTGATTGTAGATAAAAATGATAAATTGTTAAGAACTGGGACGCTGATTCTTTCGCCGAGAGAGGTTGTGGATTTTGACAGGGGTATTGCTGTGAGGGTGAGATAAAGAAGTGAGATATCAAGATAATGAAACTGGAGTCCAGATGGGAGACCTCTAAGAAATATAATCAAGATGAATTCAGGTCACTTGAGAAGAGACAGGTTGATTTTTGTCCCAAGCCACTTCGTAGGCAACATTTATAGAATGAAATGTAATAAATAGTTTTAAGATGGCTATGGTAGATTATGCATATTCAAATACCAGGATTAGGGTGATGAAGAGTCTCTTTTTGAAGAACCGTGACTTAGAGGCATTAAGTAGGGCGAAAAATTTTGAGGATTATCTCACATCTCTAAAGCAGACCCAATATAGTGGAATCTTTTCTGGAATGGAAAAGGCCACTATCCACGAAATAGAGAGAGTTCTGAGCATAGATCTCAAAAAGACGATCGATAAGGTTATGGGCATATCCCCACAGAGTTGCGTGCCATTCCTTGATGCCGTTTCAAAGAAATATCAACTTGAGTACATAAAGCTTATTTTAAACTCAAAAGTGGGTAATCTATCAGAAGAGGAGATCATGAGCAAATTCTTTATACCAGAAAAATCTACAGAAGAATTTCTATCGAGATTGATCAATCTTCCGATTGAGCCGATTGATGATATTATAGCCTTATTATGCAGTAGATACAAAGGCTTGGATGAATTCATACCGGAGTCACCACAACTATTGGATATATTGATTGCTTTGGATAAATACTATTTTTCTGAACTCCAAAGATCAGTGAAGTATCTCAAAAGGGGGGATAAGAAAATAGCCTCCAGGTTGATTTCAATGGAAATAGACATCAGCAATATAATGATAATCCTCCGCTCCATAACTCGTGGGTATGAGATTGAAAGATTCATCATTCCCAATCGTAGTTCTTATCTAACCGCACTAGATGAATACACCCCAGATAATGTGATTGAATTCATTGAAAATCTCTCCAAGACCATCTATGGTTCTGTGTTGGAGGATGTAGTACCTATCTATAAGAGAACAGACTCTTTACTGTACTTTGAATTGGCTCTGAAGCGATTTCTAATCGAGGAATGCAAGAAAATAATGAAAAAGCATCAATTTCAGCTAGGATTTATCCTCGGTTTTTTAAAACTGAAAGAAATGGAAATAGGAAATCTCAAAGCTATCTGTGTTGGCATTGGCGAATCATTACCAAGTGAAGAGATTAGAGATTTGCTAGTCTTTTAATAGCCGATGGTGGTAGAACCCCCTTAAAAAATAGGAGATTCTAGATCTAAAGCCTCTCAAACCTACCCTCCAGCTTCTTCATGACATCCGGCAGGGTTGTGTATTCCATCTCACCCGGAGGCAGAAGGTGTGGCTGGAAGGGACCGTGGCGTCTCATATAATTAGCGAGTTCATTTGCCCGTCTTCTTGCATCGTCAAAGGAGACGTCTGAAAATGCATCAACTGGCCCCGTAAGTTTTCCGTTCTTTATGGAAAATGCCAGAGCAATTATCCTCGGGGGTCCATCAAACCTACTGGGGTTTGCTTCTTTTTCCCCAACCGGCATTAAGGGGCCCCTGTGGCTCCCTCGCATCCAGCCAGCTATTAGGAATGGTCTTGCAAACGGATCAAGAACCTCTCCAGTTGCCGGATAACCTGATTGTGCTCTCACCAGCATGGCGGGATCATCCTTCCCCACATATCTTCCCGCTATAAGGTTAACCTTTTCTGTACTTGCCACCGCCGCGATCTCTCCGGATTTTTTAAAGATGCGCTTAATTGCATAGATATCTGTCAATCCAATAAGAGAGAGAAGATCATAGGATTCTTCGGGTGTGTTGAGGATTATCTTTCTACTGCCTTTAACATCGTGAACCTCGAATTTGAAGCCATCATGCAGCTTTGGATCGAGGACTAAACCAGCAGTACTGAAAGGATTGGCAAACATCTCGTATAGGGGTAGGTTAAATGCTGACGCCTCGGTCTTGTCTGCCATAAATGCAATGAATACCTCGGCAGGTCTTTCCTCAATCTCCATTTCCGCTATTCCGGGACCCATTCCTCTGACATTACCTGAGAATGCATCTGAGAGGAGATCCTGACCTGCCGCATAAAGACCCTGCTCCTTTGCCAGTTCTGCACCTTCCTTGAAGGTCTCCCATGCTAAGGAATGAATTTCCTTTGCATCAACACCCCTTTCATGAGTCATGAGAAGCCCCACATCATCTCCGCATCTGGTGACATAGCAGTCAATTATCAGTTTACCTTTTTCTTCGTTCAGTTTTTTCTTGCAGAGATCCATAACCCTATCAGATGTCTTTATATGACCTCCAACACTTCCAATATCCGCCTTTATTATGCTTATAGTTGTCTTCATTTTAAATTCCTCCGATATTAATTAAAGGAATGGAGAGAATAAAAGTGAGGTTATAGTAAACCAACATATCATATAAAATATCACATAAAAAATTTAACGTTTATCTTATTGGAATGTGACCATAAAAGATAAATGATGATCTGAGATGGAATTCAAATGAATTCTGATGTTTTGGTTGGTGATAGAGTGAATTACCCATCTTATTACTCCGCCAATTTTTTGATAATCTTGCTTATCTCTGTCGTCAAAGCAAGAAAATTACCAAGGGAAGCCTTCACTGGAAATTAAAATGGAAATTAAAATGGTTTTACCTTGCCACTCTAACTCTCGTTATCGGGAATTCCGAACCCCTTTGAAAAAACAAAACATTTTAATAAAATAGTAAAATAATAAAATATGATGAACAGAAAAATCTTAATCGTTGCAGGGATTGCAATTTCAATCTCTCTGATAGGTGGTATTCTTTTGTTGGAGAGGGTATCTGAGCAATCTATCTGCGAAATCAAAATTTTAAAAGAGGCCTGTATTAATGCTACTATTGGTGGAATTGAATTAGATATAGAAAGGCATCAAAAGTGGCTTGAAATAGGGGCTGAACCGAGAGAAGAAATTGAATCTAGATTAAACAAACTGAAGGCAGAGTTAGAAAAATATAGAAGTATACAACTACAGGATTATGAGATTCCTGAGAAAAGGGAGGTCATAGGATGGGTTAACCAGCATTGTACAGAAAATACAATATTACAAATAGAAAATATGACCAGATCGGGTCCTTTTTACCATATTGTAGGTATCAAGGGGGAGGACTATACTGTGATTAAACCCAAAACTAAATACAGAATGACTATCTATTTAGTATACCCAAGATATTATCCATTCCCAAGTTATTACATTTACATTGATAGCTGGAAGCAAATTCCCCCGACAGTTGCAGAAATCTCCAGAGAGGAAGCCTTGAGATTAGCAAATCAAGCCCTGGAGAAAGAGTGCAATCTCAGTTTTTCTCAGATTGAAAGAATAAAATGGGCTAAGGGACCAGATATTGAGAACTTAAAAAAAGAGATTTGTCCAAGAATAGATGAGTATAATGAGAATGAAATATGGAGAGGTAAAATCTCTTTAAATGAGAATATAGAGATTATTGTACTTGTAGGAATTTATGGAAAATTTGTGTGTCTCTATGGTTTGGATAAGAAAGCAGCGCTTTGGATAATATCAGTAGATAAAGCTTGTAGACAAGAGGAAGAAGTAACCGTTACCACAGACAAAACAGAGTATGAGCAGGGAGAGAAAATAAAAATAACGATAAGAAATAATCTAAATGAAAGCATTTTTTCATATATTGGAAGTGCAACCCCCGTCTTTTCTATAGAGTACATCGAAAGAAAAAAACCTGATGGAACATGGGAAAAATTGTTTGCTTATTGTCGATCCTGTATATATAAAATAGCTGCTCCACAGGAAATAAAACCAGGTCAATCTGAGACATTTGAATGGGAGCCTTTGATATACATTAATGGCACCTCAGAGTATATTCAAGCACCCGTAGGTATATATCGTGTTGCAATTGGTTATCAAATATCAAAGAATTGGAAAAAGAGGATTGTCTACTCCAACGAATTCACGATTAAAGAGAAAGGAGAAGCATCAGGTGAATTAGTGAATACATCACCTAAACAGATGCCTTTCACAAAATATTACTCTTTAGACCCCTTGAATGTAAAACTGCAGACTGCACAGTATAATCTGCCATTGAAAACAAACGAAATTTCAAACTTCAATAATTTTGAATCAAGGATTAAACTGAGCGATGAAGCAAGAAAGAAGCTGCAGGATAAAGGTTTTGTCATAATAGAAAATCCTTTTAATCCACAAGAAGAAGACATTACAAGACCCTATAAAACCCTGAAGTATAAAGAAATCCCCATTTTTATTACCTCAGATTCCCTGCTGCACCTCTATCACATCCAGTTTGATGAAACCTTAAGGCAGATTGAAGAAAGGGAATTCTACGATAAAATCTGGGATATAAGCAAAACATTATATAACTATTCCATCGAGCAATACAATAATTCAGATGGCGATTTAAAGGAAGCAGCAAGGAGGAATGTGGCGTATTTCGCAGTGGGATTGGAGTTATTGAAGCCGAAGGAAGAGCAGATATGTAAAAAAGAAAAATATGGTATATGTTACATAAGTGATTATGAAACAACAGATGAACTCTTCATGAAGGAGGAAGCAAAAAGATATATCTTTGAAATCCCGGATTTTGTAAAAGAAGATGTTGATAAAGAGTTAGAATTAATCGAAAAACACGAGGGATTCTCTGAATCTCCTATTTTCATTTACAGAGAGGATTACTCGCAGTATGTGCCAAGGGGCCATTACACTCGTTCGGAAAAATTAAAGAATTATTTCAGGGCATTTATGTGGTATGGAAGAATTTCAATGCTGCTTAAGGGAGACCCCGAAATTCCACCAGGAGAGACATGCCAATACTGTAAGGCCCTCATCTCAACCTATGACGCAAAGATCCAGACAATCCAGGCCTGTTTAATCGCATCGGAATTCGCGAAGAATAAAGAGTTAAAGGATAAATGGGATAGAATTTACTCCGTAACTGCATTTTATGTCGGTTTCTCTGATGATTTAGGTCCCTATGAATATCTTGAGGCAATGAATTATGTTTTTGGCGATAGATTCGATGTAAAGAATTTAACGGAAGAGAATATAGGTAAATTAAAGGCAAAATTAGCTGAATATCGAACGCCAGAAATTTACGGCGGAACGGGACAGCAATTTGTAAGTTCTGCCGGTGGCCCAGATGAGGTTCTGGCAAACACCCAGGGCTTTAGATTGATGGGTCAAAGATTTATTCCAGATTCCTATATATTTCAGAATCTCGTCTACGGATATGTAACTAACTACCTTGGGAATAAAGAACCGTTTACGATGGTTTTCATTGATGGGGTTGGACCCGCAAGGGGATTTCCAAGAGGTTTGGATGTGATGTCTTTACTTGGTTCGGAAAGGGCGATGGAGCTATTAGAGAAAGGAGATGATACAAACTACAGGAATTACTCCACACAGTACGCGAAATTAAAAGAAGAGTTTGATAATTTTACTGTAAAGGATTGGAACAAAAACCTGTATTGGAGCTGGCTCTATGCTTTAAAGCCCTTGTTGAAAGAATTTGGAAAAGGCTATCCAACCTTCATGCAGACAAAGGCCTGGCAGGATAAGGAATTAACAACTGCTCTGGCTTCTTGGGCAGAGTTAAGGCATGATACCATTTTGTATGCAAAACAGAGTTATACAATGTCTAAGTGGGCAGCTCCGATTCCTCCTCCAGAGAAACCGGTTGTTGGCTATGTAGAACCGGTTCCAGAATTTTACAATAGATTACTGGCATTAACGAGGATGACAAACAAGGGATTAGATGAAATGGATGTCCTGGATGATACGGCAAAATACAGGTTGCAGAATCTGGAAAGAATTCTGGAAAGATTGGTTAATATATCAAAAAAGGAATTGGAGAATGAGGAATTAACCCGGGATGATTACGATTTCATCAAGAACTTTGGAGAAGAACTGAATTCCGTAATTGAGGATGTGGATGATAAAGCAAAAAAGACAACGATAATTGCAGATGTGCATACGGATATGAATACAAAAAAGGTTTTAGAGGAAGGAGTTGGCTATGTTAAGATGATTGTCGTTGCATACAAACTTCCCGATAACAGAATTTTAATTGGAGCAGGCCCTGTATTTAGTTATTATGAATTCAAGCACCCGATGAAAGACAGACTCACAGACGAGAAATGGCGGGAAATACTCCGCTTAGAGCCACCGGATGAGATGGAGTGGGTGAAAGATATTAGAGGATAAAAAACAAATGAGAATTGACTACATAGCCTTTGATTCTCTTGGTGTAAAAAGTTCTTGCGTAGCAATAAAAACAAATGATGTGAGAATTGTCATAGATCCTGGAATAGCTATGGAGACAAATTCTTTTCCATTGCCCTTATCAGAAAAACTGATATTAGATAGGAGGTATAAGAAAGCAATAGCAATGGCATGCAAGAAGGCGGATATTATCGTTATCACACATTACCATTATGACCACCACATTCCAAAAGCAGATTTGTATAAAGGTAAAAGATTGCTCATAAAAGATCCGATAAGGAATATAAATAAAAGCCAGCGAGAAAGGGCTGCTTATTTTTTGAATCTGGTAAAGAAAATAAAGAGGGAGATTGAAATTGCCGATGGAAAACGCTTCAAATTTGGCAAAACGGAGATAAAATTTTCAAAGGCGTTGTGGCACGGCGTTGAGAAAACACCGTTGGGGAAGGTTATAATGGTGAAAGTAAAAGAGGGAAATGAAAGTGTTTTATATTCTTCTGACATAGACGGCCCCTATATCCCCGATTATGTAGAGCTGATGGCAAAAGAAAATCCAAGCGTGTTAATCCTTGACGGTCATCCAACCTACCTGTTGGGTTTTCTTGCAAGTTTTTCGCTATTGAAAAAGGTCCTTCAGAATACGATTGCACTACTTAGAAAAACCAATTGCCGTTATTATATTCTAGATCATCACCTTCTGAGAGATTATCGATACAGAGAGCTCTATTATGAGGTTTACAGGGAGGCAAAGAGACTTGGAAAGCAAGTGTTAACTGCAGCCGAGGCGTTGGGGAAAGAACCTAAGGTTATAGAGGGTTATCATCGCTATGGTCCTACGAGATGGCGAAACTGGGAGCCACTAAGCTTTAATAGGCTTGATCAGATAATAGCTCACGCAAAAGCCCGTGCTACCTCTTAGATAGTGTTATTTTCTTGCATATCTGCACATAATCTCTGCCCTGGCGATGGTGTGCTCCTCTACCTTCTGCCTGAAATTGCCCTTATTCAGATCCCCTTCTATCCTCTGATCCAGTGCGTAGATTGTAAAGAAGTATCTATGGGTCCCGGAGGGTGGACAGGGTCCTCCATATTCCGTTTTCCCGAAGTCGTTTTCTACCTCCTTACCCAGAACTGACCCGCCTTTTGAAATCTCAGTCACATCTGCCGGTATATTATAGACCAACCAGTGGATGAAATCACCTCCCGGGGCATCCGGATCTATACAGCTCAGGGCAAATGCCTCTGTCTCATCTGGAAAATCGGACCATTTCAGGTGTGGGTTTATGTCTTTACCATCACAGGTAAACTCAGATGGTATAAAACCACCATCCTCAAAGTCATTGCTTTCTATTTTCATCGAGATCACCTCTCTTTTTTCCCGAATGCACATGCTCAACATTAAAACAACAAAAAGAGGTAATAACCTTTTAACGGAGATCATTTTAGAGCTGACATTATTATTAGAGATGAAGGATTAATAAACCCATCTTTTTATGACATAAGTTCCTCTCTGCCCGTCCCATTCCCTTTTCGCTTCAACGATCTTGATTCCTTTCCCGAACATCGGGCAGTCAAGGACCAGTGT
>Ga0190362_1000017_pt1 | contig 22157 bp, 20 predicted proteins | sample 48721856_MG_FD_163437 | JGI IMG/M metagenome (GOLD analysis project Ga0190362, IMG submission 163437) | Hydrothermal vent microbial mat bacterial communities from Southern Trench, Guaymas Basin, Mexico - 4872-18-5-6_MG | ecosystem: Environmental > Aquatic > Marine > Hydrothermal vents >...
GTCCCTCCTGTCAGGTTTGAGATATGATTGGAGGTTAAAGTATTGTTGGTTGACAAATCAAGATAAATTCCGGTTGCTATCCCTCCTGAGCCTCCGGATTTAGCAAGATAACTCCCACTCAAGCTATTACCTCCTCTCCCTGCAGTTAAATTTTCTATCGTATTATTAGCTATCCGGTTGTAAGAAGATTTCAGATAGATACCCGCCGATGCCCCCCCTGGATTGTTGGAAGCATCCGGGGCATCTATCCCCTTAGAACCATATAAATCACGTATCGTGTTATTCTCTATAACTCCATTATCTGCACATGTATCAAAATAGATTCCTATCTGCCAATTGGAAATTATACAATTCTTAATTGTTGTATTTTGTTGATTTGAGTAGATTGCATATTTATTGCTTGAACTATCTCCATTTAAACTGAAATTTCCATCTATGGGATGTCCCTGGCAGTCTAAGGTTACATTATTTGCCGAGATGTTCATGCAGTGAGAGGTTGATGAATCTATTATGTCTGCCGTTAGGTAATAGGTTGCTCCAGATTCGTTGAGAGTAGTGCAGTTGGAGATGTAGTAAGGTGAAACTGCATCTACAGTTAAAGTTCTTGTCTCTGTGTTTCCTGTATTCCCAGCAGTATCATTCGCCCATCCATAATAAGTGTAAGTTCCATCTGTTAAATTCGTTATATTATTATAAAACCTGTATTGAGTAGAATTGTATTTCTGGAATTCTGAGAGGTAGTGCATTCTGATTTCTTCTGGAGTTAAGGCTCTGTTGTATATTCGGACTTCATCTATTGTGCCGTTGAAATAATTATCAAGAGTTCTTGTTCCAATTTTGACACTTGTTGTGTATGAATTCATGGAAGATGTCCACTCCGTATCAATTGCATCTTGATTTCCATTGAGATATAAAATTGCCTCATCATTGTCCCAATCATTAACCACTGCGATATGATACCATACATTTGCACTTAGAGTAGTATTCCCTTGTAGAGAAAAATAAGAAGTTCCATCTGATATAGTCCACGCTAATTTACTGTCTCCTTTTTCAAAGACAAATTCCCTATTTCCACTTCCGCCTCCCCATTTCGCTATAAAAGCACTGTTTGCTGAGGGATTATTATCATATATCCAAAGGATGATAGTAAAATTCGTTGAAGAAAAATCTAAGAAATTCCCGCAATCCACATAATCATCTGTGCCGTCAAATTTCAGGGCAGAGCCGAATTTTCCTGTTGTCCAGGTTGCCCCATAAATTGTTCCATTATTCCCGTACTTTGAGATATCCACTGCTAAAGTAGAGCTCTCTCCAATCGCCGAATTGTTATTAAAGTTTAAAGCCAAAACGAGAGAATCATCATAAAAAGTGTAATTAGTTCCGTTCCAGTTGAATCTGAACGTATCTAAATTAGACTCTGCGATTGTCATATTAACCTCAGTCCAGTTTCTTGATATTGCTGTTCCGTTTGGTTCTGTCGGGAAGGTGAAGTTTAAAATAGGGATGGCAGCAACTGGAGTAGCAAACAAAATCATGGCAACGATCAGTACAAAGGCGACGAAACCTTTCCAGAGTTGTCCAGAATCTGGTTGGTATCTAGGGTTCAGCCTTTCCTCTCCACCCTCACAATTCCCTATCCTAAACATCTCCCGTTTCCTACCATAAGCCTTTCTCATAACTTCAACATTTCCAGTATCTGGTTGGCAATTCCCTTTTAGTCCATTCCAGTCCATACTCGAAACCCCTTAAAATTTTCCAGAATCTGGTTGTTGAGCCTTCCAAATGCAGTTGTTTTCTTTTCCTTATCTGATCTCCACTTTGAACATGGAAATCTGATCTCGGCATCTTTTGGATTGAACTCATAGTAGATAGAATCATCGAACCATGCGCATCTAAACCTGTCCAACGGAATACCGGTCCTGAAGGACAAGTCAGATGCATATAAAATAATTGTGAAGCAACCTTAATATCCTTTTCCCTTTTTGCCCCTGGCTTGAAATCCATGACATATATCCTATTATTCTTCTGTAATAAATCAATATGCCCGCAGATACCCAAGTCAAGATTCTTCTCCCAGAACCGGACCGGGACTTCAGTGACGATGGTAGAGAAATCATTTATGAGCATTAATTCCTACACCCCCCACTGTCTTTCTATGTTATTTCTAATAGCCTTTAATGACAGAGAAGCAAGTCTGTATGCATTATTATACCCCCTTCTTTTCTTTATATCAACATTTATTTTCAGTTGGGAACATCTGTTCTCAATATCATGGAAGAATTTTGGACAGCCGTGCTCTAATGTTCTACTAAATTCTTCAAACCTTTGATCCGAATTTGTGATATGTGCAAACGGTAGAGAACTCATTTAACCATTCATGAGCAGATGGGCCATAGGTTTTATTTCTCAGATTTCTTCCGATATATACTTTATTTATTTAGCCAGAATTCCATATAAAAATTATGTATCACGGGAGAATCACCAAGGCAAGTAAGAAAAGAAAATACAACATTGGAAGAGAGGCCGTTGAAACAACCATAGGTGAGGAAAAGAAGAAGAAGGTTCGAACAAAAGGTGGTGGGAATAAATTAAAGCTGATCTCTTCTAAATATGCCAATGTTGTTCTTGAAGGAAAGAATCTGAGGTGTGAAATTCTAAGCCTGGTGGAAAATCCGGCAAACAAGGAGTTTACCAGGAGGAAAATTATAACCAAGGGTGCAATAATCTCTGTTAAGACCCCTGATGGAAAAGAGGTTAATGCGAGGGTTACATCGAGACCCGGGCAGGCAGGGGTTATCAATGCCGTTTCTGTTTAGATCTTTTATTTCCTAAATTCTACTAATTAAGGTGTAAAATGACTACTAGAGAAATTAACAGGGATTATGGCATCAGTCTTGAGAAGAGGAATGAATTGGTTAAGTTAGCAGAGCGCTACCTGGGTTATGAGCTATATGCCTGGAATGCAAATATAAATGGAACAATCATTCAACTTAGAACGAATGATGAGCATTTAGATGACTTCTGGAGGGAAAACTGGTTTCCAGCGGCATTTGATCATAGCCTTACACCCCACGGCATTATCTATGCGGTGAAGGGTATCTCTGATACAGAGCCCTCGATCTATTATCATTCTGGGAGTAAGACGGGGATTCTATTCAATGTAGATTTCTATGAGCATCTCAGGTCTCTCGCTATTGGGATTGTGATGGATATATCCGAAAGACAGAAGGAGATTCATTTTTTAAGAGGTGCCTTAGTAGATATAAATGGCGAAGGTATTGTGATTACTGGGCCCTTGGGTGCTGGTAAATATACCCATACTATTCTTCTATTAGAACTAGATAGAGCCAGGATTCATTCCGATGAACTGATATATGTGGAGCACCTCGGTGGAGAGAGGGGAAGGATCTCCACCCATACATCCGAAAGAAAATTTTATATCAAGAAGGATGTGGCAAGAATAAATCCTCACTTTAATGATATTTTTAAGAAGTGCAAATCTGATGAGGAATATGTAATCCTTGATCCATGGTGGATTGGTGGCGAGGAAAAATTTGTTGATACCACGAGAATTAAGGCCATCTTCCTTTTGAGTCCCGACCCCAATGATCCAGAATTGGCAAAGAGACTGGATGAGAACGAAGCATTATCACTTCTAACAAAAACATCCCCAAAATTCTTCAATCCACATCGCCTGGTTGTGAATGAAGAAAGGGATAAATTGCAGAGAGAATTTTTCCGGGAATTATTGCAGTTTGTTGCTTGCTATAGTTTAAATACATCAAAGCCATTATTCGATGTGCAAAAAAAACTAAAGGACATTATAATTTCCAGAGAATACGCGGAGGTGCTTAAGGAAAGGGAGGTAGAAATAGAGAGAACAGAGGAAAGTCTAGAATCCTTGGTGGATTTAAGGGAGATAAAGAGGATTGTTGAGGATCTCTACCATAGACCTAACGTCAGCCATCCATCTCCAGAAGAGATAAAGAAGATGGCGGAGAGGTATGGAACCAAGACCAAATTTGGAAATTATAATTTTGTCTCTACCGTGAAGAACAGGAGCGCCGCATTAACCGTTTACATTGGATCATCCGAGGTGACCCAACAGAGATTGAATCCAAGACAGAGAGAAATCATAAAGAATCTACCCAAGACCATGGAAGAGGTCAAAGAATATCTAAAAAAGGCACCATTTGTATGCACTGAAAGGATAATGGGCGACAATCCATATTTCAATCCTCACTGCACCCTCTTCATTTCAACACATAGAAAAGACATGATACGACTGGCTCATATGGTCAACCAGACATTATTTGAGACAAATAAAAGAGAAGGTCCAGAAGAATTTCTCATTCACATTCCAGAGTGGCAAGAAAAGGATCGACAGATATTGGTATTCCCAGAAATAGGGGTTACATTTATTCTTGGGACAGATTACTATGGAGAGGATAAGAAGGGATTCCTGAGAATGGCCATGTGGTTTGCCAAGCAGCAGGGGATGCTGGGTCTTCATGCCGGAGCCAAGATCATCCGCGCGAGGGATGCAAAATCCGGGAAGATTAAAAAGTACAGCATGCTCATCTTTGGTTTAACCGCTACCGGAAAAACCACCCATACTTGTCATGATCATGGTCTAACAGAAAAGGGTGAAGGGATAGAAATTGCTCAGGATGATGTTGTTTTTCTCAGAGAGGATTGCTCAGTTCTTGGAACAGAGCGTGGCTTTTACCTCAAGACAGAGGGGGTAAATCCGGAGATTCAGCCATTGATATATAATGCCGTTACTAAGCCAAATGCAGTGTTCGAGAATGTAGTTGTTGATTATCAAGGGGAGGTCTATTTTGGAGATGAAACCCTGACTGGTAACGGCAGGGGAATTATGCAGAGGGAAGACTTCGGCAGATTTAAAGCGAAGAGTGTAAATCTCCCCCCGGTTTCAGAACTGGATGGACTGATCATAGCATTTATAACCAGGAGGAATACAGTCGTTCCAATTGCCTCAAAACTGACATTAGAACAGGGAGCAGCAGCCTTCATGCTTGGCGAATCCATTGAAACATCTGCCAGTGATCCAAAAAGGGCCGGCGAGTCTGTAAGAGAGGTTGGGACAAATCCATTCATTATAGGGGATTACGCACAGGAAGGTAACAGATTTTATGAATTCATAAAAAAATATCCGGAAAAGATTCAGTGCTATCTTTTAAATACTGGAGGCGTTGGAGAGATAATGGAAAGGGATGAACATGGAAATAAGGTTATCAGACAAAAAGTCCTCAGAGTAGAGATACCTGAGATGGCGTCTATCATCAGGGGCATTGTCAGAGGAACAATAGAATGGGAGAAAGAGCCCCACTTTGGCACATTGGTTCCAAAAAAGGTAGAGGGAGTAGATATGTCAAAATTTGATCTGAATAAATTCTATACGAAAGAGCAGATTGATTTCTATGTCAAGGAATTGAAAAAGGAAAGAATTGAATGGCTGGAGAAATTCCCTGGATTGAATCCCGAGATTTTGAAGGCTGTGAAGGGTGAGTGATTTCTGTTGTATATGAATCTTGTATAAATACGTCAAAATCACTATTAATTATTTTATATATCTATTATAACTAGGTACAACTATGACCGCAAAAAGAAGAATAAAGATATTTGACACCACGTTGCGAGATGGAGAACAGACCCCGGGGGTTGCATTAACAGCAGAAAAGAAACTGGAGATAGCTCATGCTCTCTCGGATCTCGGTGTGGATATAATTGAGGCTGGATTTCCAATAAATTCCGAGATCGAATTTCTTGCGGTGAAGAGAATTTCTAAAGAGGTCGACACTACGGTTTGTGGATTGGCAAGGGCTCTGAAACCGGATATTGATAGATGTGTAGAAGCGGATGTGCAATTAGTTCATACCTTTATTTCCACTTCGCCACAGCATTTGAAGTATCAGATGGGAAAGAGCGAGGATGAGATTTATAAGATAGCTGTTGAAGCGGTAGAATATGTGGTAGATCATGGTCTTCCTTGTCTTTTTTCACCGATGGATGCAACCAGGAGTGAGTTAAACTTCCTTATAAAGGTTTGCAAGGGTGTTGAAGAAGCTGGTGCAAGTATTATAAATATCCCCGACACAGTTGGAGTAATGATTCCCAGTTCTATGAGGGAATTGATGAAAAAGATTCGAGAGGAGATTAAAATTGACCTGGATGTTCATTGTCATAACGACTTTGGAATGGCTGTGGCAAATACATTGGCTGCAGTAGAAGCTGGTTGTAATCAGGTTCAGGTGACGGTGAATGGTATTGGTGAGAGGGCGGGGAATGCCGATCTGGAACAGGTGGTAATGGCGTTGAAAATTCTCTATGGGATTGAGACCAACATCAACACAGAAAAAATTTACCCAACAAGTAAGTTGGTTGAGAGACTAACGGGGATTAGGATTATGCCGAATTTTCCCATAGTTGGGGATAATGCCTTCGCTCATGAATCTGGAATTCATGTACATGCGGTTCTCAAAAAGGCGGAGACATTTGAGCCAATAAAGCCAGAGATGGTTGGAGCAAGGAGAAGACTTGTCCTCGGAAAACATGTAGGAGTTCATGGAATCGATGCAAAGTTGAAGGAACTGGGGATAGAAGTAAATCCCGAACAGCTGAAGGAAATAACCACAAAGGTAAAGGATCTCGGAGGAAAGGGAAAGAGGGTGGTGGAAGAAGATCTCGTTGCCATAGCGGAGGATGTAATTGGGATGGTTCCAAAGGAAGAGAGGAAGGTTGAATTAGTAGATCTGGTTTTAAATTCCAGGTTAAGTAAGAAGCCAATTGCCTCCGTAATTCTGAGGGTAGATGGAAAAGAAAAGAAGGCTACTGAAGAGGGGGTAGGTCCAGTAGATGCAGCACTAAATGCAATAAGAAGTGCCATTGGCGAGGAAAAAATTTCACTGGAGGAATATCACCTTGATGCCATTACTGGCGGTTCTGATGCTTTGGCGGATGTGACAATCAGGGTGAGTAAGGGGGAAAACGTTATCCTTGCAAGGGGCGTTCATGAAGATGTTGTAATGGCTTCTGTTATTGCATTTATAAATGGATTGAATAGGATTTTGAAAATTGCGTAGCAATTTTTATTGACAAAAAGAAGACTAAAGTGTGGTTCAAATGAAATCCGACAAAACAAAGAAAGGGATTGAAAGAGCACCTCACAGGTCTCTTATGAAGGCAATGGGTATGATCAATGAGGAAATAGAAAGACCATTTGTTGGTATTGTAAATTCATGGAATGAATTTATACCGGGACATATTCACCTGGACAAATTGGCTGCTGCTGCAAAATCTGGAATTAGAATGGCGGGAGGGACGCCGTTTGAATTTCATACCATTGGTGTCTGTGATGGAATTGCCATGGGTCATGAGGGAATGAAATACTCGCTCCCATCCAGAGAAACGATTGCTGATAGCATTGAATTACAGGTACAGGCTCATCAGCTAGATGCCCTCTTATTTGTCACAAGCTGTGATAAGATACTCCCGGGACATCTGATGGCCGCCGCGAGGATCAATGTGCCTTCAATATTTGTTACTGGAGGACCAATGTGTCCGGGAATTTTTAATGATGAGCAGGTTGATTTAATCTCCGTGTTTGAGGCTATTGGAAAATTCCAGGCGGGTGAAATGACAGAGGAAGAGGTTAAAGATCTTGAAGAGGGTGCCTGTCCAGGCGTAGGTTCCTGTGCCGGACTCTTTACGGCAAACACCATGGGTTGTATCACTGAGGCTTTAGGAATGTCTCTTCCCGGTTGTGGGACTTCTATGGCGATAGACTCAAAGAAGTTTAAGATAGCCAAAAAATCTGGAATGCAAATCATGAGATTATTGAAAGAGAATATAAAGCCTAGAGATATAATGACAGAGAAGGCATTTGAGAATGCAATTCGTGTGGATATGGCTATTGGTGGCTCCACAAATACGGCATTACATTTGCCTGCGATAGCGAATGAATGTAGAATAAAGCTGAGTCTCGACCTGTTCGATAAATTGAGTAGGGAAACGCCGCATCTGACATCTATCCGCCCCGGAGGTCCGCATTTTATGCTCGATCTCGATCATGCTGGAGGTATTCAGGGGGTTATGGAAAGGATTAAGGATAAATTAAATCTCGATTGCATTACCGTTACGGGAAACTCACTGGGTGAGAATCTAAAAGAATTGAAGATACTGAATCCAAAGAAAAACATGGATGTTATAAGAACCGTAGATAATCCATATCATAGGGAAGGGGGAATAGCCGTACTTAAGGGAAACTTGGCTCCACGAGGTTCTGTAGTCAAGCAGTCTGCCGTAGATTCAAAGATTCTTAAGCATTCTGGCCCAGCGAGGGTTTTTGACTGCGAAGAGGATGCAAACGAAGCTATTCTAAGAGGAAGGATCAACAAGGGCGATGTCATTGTGATAAGATATGAAGGCCCCAAGGGTGGTCCAGGAATGAGGGAAATGCTGGCTCCTACAAGTGCGATTGCGGGAATGGGTTTGAGTGATTCTGTAGCTCTGATAACCGATGGGAGATTTTCTGGTGGAACAAGAGGGCCATGCATAGGTCACATTAGTCCAGAAGCAATGGAGGGTGGCCCTATTGCTATCGTCCAAGAGGGGGATATAATAGAGATAGACATTCCTAATAGAAAATTGAATTTAAAGGTATCCGAAGAAGAGATTAAAAGGAGATTGAAGAAGTGGAATAAGCCAGAAAAGAAATTGACTGGCGTACTGAGTAGATATTCAAAAGTAGTAAGCTCTGCTGATAAAGGAGCTGTATTTGAATAACGGCAATGACACCTTGATTTTAGCCTTATACAGAGCTGCTCCGTTCCGTTAACACACTAATGACATTGTACTGTGAGCTTTGTTAGTGAAGCCGTTGGTTTTAAAAGAATTTCTATGCGATTAATTTAATCTTGTTTGACAGCAAGCTCATGTGCTTTAATATAATTCCCTATCAATTTATCCCAGTCTACTAAGGATGCTAATCTCCTTGCCTCTATCTTGTTCTCCATTCTCCCCTCCCTATCCAACTGAGAGAATCTGTAGAGAACCTCAAATAGATTTTCTATCTTTTCCTCTTCAGATTTGTTAAACATCTTTATTACAAATATCCCAAGATCTTTTTTTCCCAGATCACTAGAGATATACCTGCCAAAGCCGCTGAAATCTGTGGTTATAGAAGCAACACCAAGAGCTCCCGTCTCTAAGGGGGTATAACCCCATGGCTCATAGTAGGATGGGAATACACCAAGGTGGGTTCCTATGATAGATTCATTGTAATCCAGATCTAGGAGATTATCTGCCCCGGTAAGATAGATGGGATAGAAAACTACCTTTACTCTATCTCCCTTTTTGTTCAAGAGATTAGATTCTTTAAAGCCCTTAAGTATGGGATCATCTTCTTCATTAAATAAATCGTGGGTGCATAATGGGGGTGTCCCTTTCCTTAAAAATCTGAGTACCTTCTTTTTTGTCTTAAAGAGAAATTCTTTACTGAATAAATCCGTTTCTGTAAAAGATTTTTTGGAGATTAATGCTCTGATAATTCTCCCTTGGATATCTTTTAGATTATCATCAATGGACTCTTCAATATCCTCGTAGTATGCCCTGCTCTGAACCAGTTCCGGCTTTATCCTAATCACATCCCTGGGAACCCAGAAAAAAGCCACTATGGTCTTCTTGGACTTTTCCTCTTTTAGTCTCCGATTCAATCTTGAAAGTGCTTTAATAAAGATATCAATTCCCTTGTTATGAAATTCATATCTCCCGGAGATGAAATATATCAGTGTATTGTCAAGATCGAATGGATAATAAGGAAAAAAATAATACTGTAAAAAACTCTTTATCTTCTCTCTGTAGAGGCGATGCTTTATAGAAACCTCCTCAAAACATGGATATTTCTCCATGTCTAAGCCATTAAATAGTAATACATCGGGCCATCTTCCCAAAAAGTGATCCGCCTGAATAGCGGTTATCTCGCTTACCGTGGTGAATACATCACTCTCATGTGCAGATACCCTCTCTACCTGATGTTTGGACTGAATCTTCCATTTATATGCCTCTTTCTCTGGATCTATCTCGGATATAATCCTATAGAGATCTACATTATTCCCAGCCAGAGTTCTCCCCAAAACCGTGGCGTGAGTAGTGAATACCGTTCCAATTTTAATCCCATTTCTCTTTATATACAGAAGTGCACCACAGCTCAACCATTCATGAAATTGAGCTACAATATTCTTCCTATTTTTATATTCTCTAGAAATTCTAGAAATTTCCTCCAGAAGTTTCCCCACCGCATCGCCCCATATTATGGGTTCATCAAAATCATGGAACTCAGTATTTAAGGAATCTATCTTAAAACTCTCCCATAACTGAGCCTTAATCTCGTTCTTCTTGTTAATGTAATTTTTATAATCTACTAAAATGGTTTTTGGTTTCTCTGGAATCAACCATTCACCGTAGTGACAGATTACCCCATCCGTTTTCAGTTTATCAAATATACCTTGGAGTTCTTCTGGTGGAATCCTCTCTTGAAATTCCTTTACGGCCTTTTCGGAGAGATATGGTCCAATAAGAAAATAATCCCCCTTGTAGTGCTTAATCAAATGAGATACCTTTGATTTAATCACGGTGTTAATCCCACCAACCTTATTGCATACCTCCCAGCTGACCTCAAATAAAAGGATATTCTTAGACTTAGAATTAGGATTCATCGTTTCAACTGCTTTATCCTTTTATTCACGATCTTTATGGCATCCTCCCTGTTCTTAACCCTTTCCAATGACCTCGCAAGTGTTTCATCACCGATAACATCCCTCACCCATTTGCTGAAATCGTTCTTGTCTTTATTTACGTGGTAATTAAAGGTGTCGTCGCTCATATTGTCCAGGGCAATTGGCAATTCCTCCAGATTCCTTATAATCCATCCATTATTCACCCAGAAGCACTTATCTGGTGGCGTATCTTTTAGATATTCTTTCATTTGCAGATCACTCTTCTTCCCAATCTTCCTTTTCTTTTGATTCCTTTTCCTTACAGTTTTTTTCTTTCTCATTTTTACTCCTCTAATTTTTAGTTATTTTTGTTTTTTAATCGTATCCTAAAATCTGTTAGAATATTCATAAAAGCAATAAAAGAATCATGTGGCCTATCGTAAACATTGAAGTATTTATGAACATCGCCATCATTAAACCACTTGGTGCACATATAATAGAAGTGATCTGCAGTTTGCAGTCTGCGCCAGTCTTCTATGAGCCTTTCATCCCCACTTTCCTTTACCTCAGATTCTAACTTATAAAGATTTTCTATGGCACATTTCTGCATGGAATTTCCCAACCAAGCACTTAAATCCCTTTCAATATCGGCCCAAGAGACTATATGTGGGATATCTAATTCGGATACTGGATCATAGGATTTAATTACCTCACTAGGAGTCATAAAACAGTTGTCGGGATTCCTAAGAATCTCTCTGGGGAGATATCTGAGAAAATTAAATATCCCTGTATCCTCCCACTGATGCTCTCCGAATGTTTCATAATCCATAAATAGATTTACTACATTACCATTTCCATTTACGGCATTTATCCATGTTGCGAATTTTTCCGCCGTTAGGGGCCATTCTTTCCAGGATCTTTCTGAGAATCTGAAGGCAATATCATCAGAAAGTCTATAATTCTTTAACATGAGCTTTATTCCATTCGTTCCTGAGGGTTTATATAAAAAGTTTGGACTCCTCCAACCCAGTATGTGATCTGCCCCCTCAGCGAGAATTCCCTTATAACCCATCTCCTTTGCGATATAGGCTAAGTAATTATTATACACCAATTCGGTATTCCTAAAGACTTTTGGTTTATAGTGGAAGATCTCCCTCATCTTTCTTCTGTGCAATTCAACCTGCTCTTGAAATTCCCTTCGCGAATATAAAAAGGCTAAGGAGTGATAGTAGGTTTCATCCAGTAATTCTACATATCCCGTATTAACTAAATCCTGAAAGCTTTCAATTACCTCCGGAGAATATTCCCGAAATTGATCCAATGCTACTCCGGTAATGCTGTAACTGACCCTGAATCTCCCATCGGTCTCATTTATCAGATCGAGGATCAATCTATTAGTGGGCAGATAACATTTCTCGGCTACTTTTCTCATTATTGAAGAATTCTTTTCATGATCGAAATAATCGCTATTCTTTCCTATATCGAATACCGAGTATCTTCTCAACCTGTATGGTTGATGTACCTGGAAATAAAAACATACCGCTACCATTTTATCTTTGAATTGCCTTCTCATAGATACTTATGCATTTCCTTGCAGGCTCATCCCAGGAGAAATTTTTTATTTCATTTAATCCTCCGATTGCGAGGCTTTCTCTCAATTCCGGATGATTTAACACAGCTAAAATTTTATTTACCATCTCATCGATATCCCAGAAATCTGCAACCAGGCAATTTTTCACTATCTCTGAGACACCGGATTGCCTTGAAACTATAACCGGGGTGGAATTCTTCATGGCTTCCAATACCGTGATGCCAAAGGGTTCTGATATGGAAGACATGACATAGACATCCGCCATTCTATAAGCTTTATCAACATCTCTTCCAGAAAGGAAATCTGTAAATAATACCTTATCGCCAATTCCAAGATTTGCTGCCTCTTCCACTATCCTGGAGAACATGTCACCATTACCTGCCATAATAAAACGAACATTATCGTCAATCTCGGAGATCTTCTTTGCAATCCATAAAAAATGATCGGGGCCCTTCTGAATGGTCATCCTACCCAAAAAGAGAACGATCTTGTGATACTTCTTGATCTCAAAATCCTCTTCATCTAATAAAGGTTCAGATTCACCATCGATTGAATTATGAACCACATGAACCTTCTCTGGATTTATACCATAGTGTCTGATGATCATATCCTTTGTATAATTACTTACAGAGATTACATAATCCGCCTTATTCATACCATCCCTCTCCAAATAATATACATATCCATTGGGATTCCCACAAGTCCTGTCAAATTCGGTGGCATGAACATGCACTATCAATGGGACTTTATTGCCTTTTTTCTCAACCACCTTCTTTGCCTCTATTCCCGCGGGATACGTAAGCCAATCATGACAGTGTATCACATCGAAATCCTCCTCTTCTGCAATCCTCTTTGCCTCTTGTGAGTATCGATAGACCTCCCGAAACAGGTCTGAGCCATAGATACTCCACTTAGGATCTGAACGACTGAATTCCTCTTTATATATCTTTGAGGTGATGTATGGTTTTAGGATAGAGCCAACGGATCTGAACCTGACCTTACCACTTCCGGCATAGAGAACCTTCATATAATCCTCGCCCTTGTTACCCTCTAACCTGGGCAGAACAAAGGTTATCTCCACACCCTGTCTGCTTAAACCCTTTGTTAAACCATAACAGGCGGTTCCCAAACCTCCACTATTGAATGGTGGAAACTCCCAGCCGAACATTAATACTCTCATCCTGTTTTTCGTTTTATTTTATTCAAAAAATTGTTCAATTTAGTGAATATAATCTTAAACAAATACCGATAAATGTGCGGAAAAAATTGGTTATTAATTTATTTTGATTACTTAAAAAGCAAGACGTCCAAGATACCTCTTTTATCATTTCCAATCTAATTCTATATCATGGTAGAGATCGTGAAATATAAAAGGCCCAGGCAGATCAGGGTCAAGGAGATAGAAAGGCTGAAGTTGGAGAATTTTGTAGTGGATGAATCTGGAAAAAGACCAGTGGCTATCTCTGTGGTTATGCCAACCTTCAATAAAAAGAATAAGGAATATAATAGAACTGTAGCAAATATCATCAATACCCTGGGAAATCTGATAGATAATGGGGTAATTGATGAGGTGGTTATAGCTGAAGGCTCAAGAGAGGAGGATGGAACTCCAGATAGTGAATTTATGGAATTTCTATTAGCAACTGCAATAAGCTACTGCAGGACATTCGAGAGGGAGGTAGACTTTATAAGATCTATGCCGGAGGGAAAGCAGAAGGCACTGCAAGGGAGATATGATTTCTCCTTCCGAATTTTAAATCAGGTAGATGAAGAATTGCATGATATCTACTTGAAGCATAATATCCTCAATGAAGAAGAGATCGAGGTTCTAAAGCACGGTAAAGGAGCAAATCTATGGTTTTCTGTTCCCGTTACCTATGGAGACATAATATGCTTCATAGATTCCGATATCATTTCTTTTAGAAAACACTACATAAAGGGCTTATGCAGACCTATCCTGCTCGGCTGGAAATCTGGAAGTAAAATGGACGAGGACAGATCCTCTATACTCTTTACTAAGGCTGCTTATATCAGACAGCATAAGATCCATGGTGGATTTAAGATGGGTGGCAGATTAAGCAGGCTATTTGGCATTCCGATTTTTAATATTTTAGCAAGACAAAATATCTTTAATGGTCTTGATTCGATATCCTATCCATTTAGCGGAGAATGTGCAATAACCAGAAGGGCATTGAATGAACTGCAATTTTCTAATGGCTATGATATAGAACTTTCCATTCTCTGTCAGTTATGGAAGAAATATGGAATAGAAAGGATTGCCCAATACGATTTCGGATTCTTTAGACACATACCGGGAGATGATAAGCATGTCGAAGACATGCTTCTTGAGATTTCCATGGCTCTATTCTACTGGATTAAGAGATATGCTCTGGAAGATAGATTGGGTGAGATAGACCACCTCCTTAGAGAATATGATAAAACCGCTACCGATATGTTAGATGTTTACAAGAAGATAGCCCAGGAATATCCAAGCAGGATTAGATATGGGGAAGAGGAGATAGAAAAAGATATGGAGAGAATTTCCAGATATAAAGAGATTATAAGAGAAGGTTATAATCTCTCAAAAACACAGAAACCAAAGTTATTGAAGCCCTGGTCCGAAATCAGGAAACAGATGGATTCCCAAGCGGGCTACAGTTATCAAACCCTAAAGTCCACATTACAGCAGAGGGTAAATAAATTTACCTCAAAGATTCTTCTTTCATATATCAGGATCTATGTTGATCGATCCTCTGAGATTATTGCCAAATTTACTGAGTAAAAGTAAGAAATGTAAGAAATGAACCTTATCGTCTTCACCGATCTTGACGGATGCCTTTTAGACCACAATACCTATTCCTATCGGGATGCAATACCGGCATTGAATGAAATTAAAAAAAGGATGATCCCATTAATCATCTGTACTTCTAAAACTAGGGCGGAGATCGAGGTATATAGAAAAGAATTGGCCTTGGAGGACCCCTTTATATCGGAGAATGGCGGCGCTATTTTTGTCCCCAAAAATTATTTCCCTGAGAAGGTGGCTGAGAAGGAAATTAATAATTATGAGGTAATAGAATTTGGAACCAGCTATGATAGATTGAGAGAAATCTTAAACGAAATAAAAAAGAAAGTTGATTGCCAGATTGTCGGCTTTGGGGATATGAATCCCGAGGAAGTAGCTAAGGACTGTGGTCTTGATCTTAAGAAAGCTGGATTGGCAAAACAGAGGGAGTATGATGAAGCCTTTAAAATTGAGGGATCAGATAAAAATATAGCCAAAGTGCTTAACCTGATTGAAAAATTCGGGCTTCACTACACCAAAGGTGGGAGATACTATCACATAATGGGAGAAAATGATAAGGGAAAGGCGGTGAGAATTCTGACAGATATTTATAGAGAAAAATATCTGGAAATTGAGACCATCGCCCTGGGTGATTCCGAGAATGATTTTCCGATGCTTGCGAATGTTGACATTCCAGTTCTGATAAAAAAACCAGATGGAAGTCACGCGAAATTTGAAAAGGATGGTTTAATTAAGTCTAAGCTTGTAGGTCCCGCTGGGTGGAATGAGGTTATTTTGAATTTGATTTGATGACATTGAATTTCTGTTTTTCTCTTTTTTACAATTCATCAACTTTGACAACTATAGTTCCAGCAACTATATCTCCAATGCGTTGTCTATTTTTAGTAGCCATAATTGAAATCATACCTACCGCATACGGAGAGGGTCCTATCACATCAATAAATCTAAATAAATTCCTTATCAGAATTTTTATCCATCCTGCCTTTTCTCTATTGGTCTTTACTACCTTTATTTTAGTTATTCTCTTTCCTATTGTTTGTCCAAAAGCTCCTTCCAGCAATGTAAAATACAGAATCCATAGTGGTACCATAAAAAATGTAAACAATCCTCCGGATAGATCCACACCCATTGCTTTAAGAGCTTCAGCACTAAAATAAGTAAAAAATACAGCCGCCTCTCCACCAAATAAAATTGCCGTGTCAATAATTACCGCTGTTGCTCTTAAGCCCAAACCTGCTAATTTTAATGTTTGTTTGTCTTCCATGCTATCTCCATTTAAACCACCAGAGCAAGAATGTGGATATAAGGTATATCACAAGTGCTAAGAAGGTTAATACTCCAGCGATTTTATATCCAAGAGTATTCTTGAATAAGAACGCAATAAACATAAAAAATATCCAATAAACAAAAGTAAAGAGAAGTAGCTTGGCCCGTATCTCTATATCTCTTCCTATATCATACTCTCCTCTTTTAGCTTTTTCCATCTGTCTATAAACGGCACAAGAGCTTATATAGGCAACAGATATAGTTAATATGAACATTGTTAACAAATAGGTTGGAGTAATTTCAATGGGAGTTCCGCCTCTTGAAAATGTATGTCCATACCAAAAATTCTTTAACGGATTTTGTCCATCTCATAATTAAGCTATTGTTATACTCATTTATATACATCATAAAATCCATAGGAATTAAGACAGGCCTGCACACTCTTAATTGCAAGATTCTAATATTTCAATCCTTCTTTTTTCGCTCTCTTTTTGAAAGATAGTATAATATGACAAACAAAAGCATCATCAAGAATAGTACAACACACACATCACTCATAAAGAGACTTATCAATGTTGCTTCTCCCTTTTCTAACATTTCTTTTGTAGTGTTGTAGCTAATAATTGGCCAAGTTAGCGACAGTACAGCAGCCCACACAAAGAAAATCACACCTATCATTATCTCATATATCGTCATCTTATGTCGGGACCTTCTCGATCGAGAGCCTACATAAGAGGATAATAACATTCCAATGAACAAGACAATGGTAAATACGATTGGAAAAGAAAACCCTTCAATGACAGTTTCTATCATATATGCCAATATGGTTAATCCATCTATACAAAAGAATATTATGCAAAGGATATAACAAATAACAAAAAGCCTCAGGAGAGTATTTTTACTGTACATCCCAAACCTTAATATCTCTATTGCACCTTTCCAGATAGAGCTTAAAGATTTTTTCCGACTCATATTGAATCACCTTTATAATGCGAAATCCCATTAAGAAAATTTATTGCATCTAACTACTATTAAACGTAACACGTTTAATCTGCTAATTTCAGGATTAAAACAAGATATTCATAAACCAAAAAAGGAGCGGATTCTATCCCAGAAACTCTCAGTCTTAACCTCTTTTCCAGTAACACGGTGAGCGATCTTCTTTATCTCCCTACTTATTTTATGCTTGGGATTCTCAAGAACGATGGGATTCTTCAGTTCTATAGACCTTCTTACTTGGGGGTCTTCGGGTATTACACCTAGGATAGGAAGTTCAAAGAAGGAGGCGATATAATCTTTCTTTAATTTATCTCTTCCCGAAACCCTATTTAGTATTACACCAAGAATCTTCTTCTCATACTTCTTGATAATACTCTTGGTTCTTAATGCATCAGAAATAGTTGGTAATTCAGGATGCGTCACTAAGATCAATTCATCACACATATCGATAGCATTAAGTGTCTCTCTGTCTAAACCAGTAGCCGCATCTACTAAAACGAAATCCTTATCACCCAAGGAGTCATAAATATGTTGACTTATATTCACTGGTGCCGTATCTAGAACGTCCTCAAATGATAAAGACGCAGGAATGATATCCACACCAGAGGGATGTTTGTATGTGGCGTCTATTAAGGAGGCATTCTTTTTCATAACATCATGGATGGATATTGGATAGGAAATCAAACCAAAATGTAGACCGAGATTTGCACCGGTCAGATTACCATCTATAACCGCAACATTATAGCCATCTTGAGCCAAACAAGCACCGAGGTTTGAAACCACTGTGGTCTTTCCAACACCCCCCTTTCCCGAAACGATACCTATTATTCTTGTCATATTATATATTTATAATTTATATATAAAAATCTTTCGTTTCAAAATTAAAATTATCTATTGAAATGGTCTGAAAAATGATCTGTGCCTCTATTACCGAATCCTTGGTTAATGAAATGGTAAAGACAGCGAATTCTACTCATGCCGATATAGTTGAAATCAGGTTGGATTATCTGAAGGAATTTGAAGGGATAGAAAAATTAAAAGAGATAAGAAAGCCTTTGATAGCGACATGTATGCCAAAATGGGAGGGTGGTAAATTTAAGGGAAGCGAAGATGAGAGGATTTCTATTCTACAAGATTCTATTAAATTTTCTGATTATATCAGCATAGAATTAAGAACCAAAGCGGATTTGAGAAACAAAATTATCAACGAGGCCAGAGAAAATAGCGTGAGAGTAATAGTTTCTTATCACGATTTTGAAAAGACACCCGATGAGGAGGAGATTTTAGAGATCCTAAAAAATGAAAAGGAAGCGGGGGGTGATATAGTAAAAATAGCCTTCATGCCAAAGGATTATGAAGATGTCCTCAGAACCATGAAGGTTTTGGTAGAGAATAAACTGGAGATTCCGATCATTGCAATATCCCTTGGGGAACTTGGAAAGATTTCTAGGATACTCGGTCATTTATTTGGTTCTTACATGACATTTGCTTCTCCAGGTAAAGGAAAGGAATCCGCCCCTGGACAGTTAACGGTGGACGAATTAAAGAAGGTCTTTGATATACTGGAATAAGATGAAGATCATAAATCCAGACATGGAAAGGGAAAAACGGTGCGGAATTCCCGAGGTTGTCTTCGGTGCCGGAAAGACTACACAAGACTTAGAGGATATAGCAAAGAAATTTCTCAAAGACAGCGGAAGGATTATTATAACCAAGGTGGATGATGAAAAGGCAGAAAGATTAATTGAAAGGTTTAAAAAGAGATTCAAGATTCTTCATAACAAAAGAGGGAAGGTACTGGTGATAAAGAAAAAAAAATTCAGGAGTAAAGCAGTTGGGAATATCGGAATCCTGACCGCTGGAACCTCTGACATACCGATAGCGGAGGAAGCCAGAACGGTTGCAGAAGAACTTGGTTGTAATGTGCTTTATGAATATGATGTTGGTATAGCGGGAATTCATAGAATTTTTCCGGCGATCGAGAGGATGCGGGAATCCCGGGCGATCATAGCAATTGCCGGGATGGAAGGTGCCTTACCATCAATAATTGCAGGATTGGTTTCAATCCCCGTTATTGCAGTTCCCACTTCGGTGGGCTATGGAACCGCCGAACACGGAAAGACCGCATTATTTACCATGTTAAATTCATGCACACCATTGGCTGTTATGAACATAGACAATGGTTATGGAGCAGCTGTTCTGGCTTATAAAATTTTGATTTCTGGCAGATGAACTGTAATTCCAAATATTAACCAAATATTAATCATGAAAAATTTAACTGGTTCAAAGGTCAAGATAGCGAATTATCCATTACAACTAAGAAAATAAGATAGATATGGCAAATGAGAAAGATATTGGAAATTGAAAAGATTTTTAGTAAGGATATGTAAGATAAAAATCCAAACCTACGGCTGTGCTATGAAGCAACCCCTTTTCTTTCTTCCTAAGAAAGAAAAGTGTTTGCACACAACAGACCTACGGTCTGGTGTGTGTCAGACCAAAGGTCTGCCACATTCCCAAAAGAAAGAAAAAAGTACCACCATTCCAATAAAATGTTTGAATGCAAAAAGGTTCAGATAGAAACATACGGCTGTGCTATGAATAGGGCAGATTCTGAAGTTATGGCAGGATTTCTTGCTGAGAATGGATTCGAGATATGTGAGGATGGAGAAATCCTCATCATAAATACCTGCACGGTTAAGACGCCTACAGAGAGAAAGATCATAAAAAGATTGAGGGAATTGGAGAATTCTGATAAAAAGGTTATTGTTACAGGTTGTCTGCCCGCTGCAGATCCCAAAATCGCTGAGAGGTTTCCAAGATTCTCATTCTTGGGTACGAATGTTTCTGATATCGTGAAGGCGGTAAAGAATACCTTAAATGGAAGGAGGTTCATTAAGATAGATGAAGATAATTGCAGACTGGATTTTCCAAGGATAAGAAGCAATCCATTCATAGAGATCATCCCTATTTCCCAGGGATGCTTGGGTAATTGTGCCTACTGCATCGTCAAAAAAGCGAGGGGGAAACTTAGGTCATGCCCGGAAGATCTGATTTTAGAGGATGTAAAGAATGCAATTCGAGATGGAGTAAAAGAGATATGGCTAACATCACAGGATACGGGAGCCTATGGTCTTGATACTGGAAAAAACTTACCCGAACTTTTACAGAAAATTTTTGGGATACGAGGAAGATTCATGCTCAGGGTGGGGATGATGACTCCAAACCACGCCATGAAATTTTTGGATGAATTAATCAGGGCTTATAAGAATGAAAAAATATACAGATTCCTTCACATCCCCGTGCAGTCCGGTGACAATAATGTTCTTGGGGATATGAATCGTCGGTACAGGATTGAAGATTTTAAGAGGATTGTAAAAGAATTTAGGAAGAATATACCTCAAATAACTATCTCCACCGATATAATTGCCGGATTTCCAACAGAGGATGAATATGCATTTCAAAATTCCCTAAATCTGATAAAAGAAATAAAACCCGAGATTTTGAACATATCGAGGTTCTGGAGAAGACCCGGAACTGGTGCTGAGAAAATGAAACCACTTCATGGAAGAATCACCAAGGAGAGATCAAGAAGATTGTTCGGTATATTTAAGGATATTGCATTGGAAAAGAATAACAAGTGGGTAGGATGGAAGGGAAAGGCCCTGGTCTCTGAGAAAGGAAAAACCGGCGGTTTCTGTGCTAGAAATTTTGCCTACAAGCCAATCATACTTAAATCTGAAAAAAATCTCCTGGGAAAATTTGTGAATGTGATAATTACCGAAGCCACATATTATGATCTAAGGGGTGAAATTATCCCTTAACCGCTGCCAAGACCAATCAGACTAATTCCAAAAATAATAACAAGAATCCCCGCCCACTTATAGAGATTCATCTTCTCGCCCAGAAATTTTATGGACAGAATAGCGATCCACATGTAGCTGGTTGAGCATAAGGGATATAGCACAGATAATTCTCCGCCCTTGAGGCTGATCATGTAAAAGATGGATGAAATTCCATAAAGAATAAAACCATAGAACAATTTATAATTCCTCCTCAATTCTTTCAGATTTCTGGATAGGCTACCGCTTCCCATCTTAAAATACAATGAACCAAAGGATCCAAACACTGCACCCATTAATACCAAAGCAACGGCCCATAGCTCTGTTGTCATTTTCTACTACCCTTACCTATCAGGATTATACCTACGATTATGACAAGAATCCCCAGCCACTTTAAAGGGTTCATGGAATCCGTTGGAAATAATCTTGGGGATAATAAAGAAACCCAGACATAACTGGTGGCATACAATGGATAAAGAACTGTGAGTTCTCCATATCTCAGAGCTATAATAAGTATGAATGCTCCTAAAGCATAACAGATAAATCCCAAGATTAGGGCATAGTTTGTGATCTGCGACAAAATATCAAGTGAAAGTCTGATAGAACCCAACTTCAAAAAAATCTGACCTACCGATGTCAATAAAGTACTGAATAAAACCAGAACTATGGCTTTTTTATCTGTCTTCATTCTATTCCTCAAACTTTAATCAACCTGCAGACAGGTTGATCACAGCCTTTAAGAAAGGCTGGCGAAAGTATGGGGTATTACTCCATAATACCCCTTATTGAATTTCCTCCATATCAACCTGCAGACAGGTTGATCATCAGTATGGGGTATTACTCCATAATACCCCTTATTGAATCCCATCCATATCAACTCCCGGCCCAGGCATTTATCAAATCAACCTGCAGAC
>Ga0190362_1000018_pt1 | contig 21772 bp, 22 predicted proteins | sample 48721856_MG_FD_163437 | JGI IMG/M metagenome (GOLD analysis project Ga0190362, IMG submission 163437) | Hydrothermal vent microbial mat bacterial communities from Southern Trench, Guaymas Basin, Mexico - 4872-18-5-6_MG | ecosystem: Environmental > Aquatic > Marine > Hydrothermal vents >...
TTGGTGACCTGTTGAGGAGGCTTCTTTGATTTTTGCAAGAAATCCCGATTATAATGAATGTAGGCTTTTATCGTCTTGGGGCTGTATTTCCTGAAGGTGAGCTCTCTCCTCAAGTCTTCAAAATTGATTTCTGTTTTCAGACTCTTTTTGGTAACTTGCAGGGTAGGATCAAGCTCGGTTTTTTCGCCTTTAAAGATGGATAGAATTCTATCAATAACCCCATCTGAATATGGGAAACTCCAGTATTTTTCTTTTAGATGCCATTTGTAACCCTTAATAGCCTTGACTTTTTCGATATAAACAGGGTTATAGGAAAAGGCCACAGTTATCCTGCCTGATGGATTCTTACTGATTTTTATTGACTGCTTCATTATTTAAACAGTTATCATGCTCATTAAAATTTGTAAATAATTTTCTTTACCCAAAATCCGTAATAACTTTAAAAGAAAACCCACCTGCCTGGGCTACACCTGCATTCCGCAGCGTGCTCCTGAAAAATTAAGGTTGGCAAGAAAGAAAAAAACTTTTTTCTTTTCAACTAACTCTACTTTTTTAAAAAGCAGATTGCGGAGTGCCATCAAGACTGGCGAAAGCCACCCTGAAGGGCTTGGTCTTGATGGCTTAACGGAGCAATCTGCTAAGTTATAAATAGGTTAGTGAAGTTAACCTTGATTAAAATAGAATAAAAAATGGGCCTGCCTGCCCTGTCTGCCGACAGGCAGGCGTCGGGCAGGTTGCAATTTTCTCTAAAAATCAATTGCGGATTTTGTTACTTAGAAATAAAGTGTTCTTGTAATTTTTTGGTAAATCGGATTTCTACTTCTATTAATTCCTTTAAGTGTTCTGGGATGAGGACTTTCTGCTCAGATTGTTTATTTATCAAAAGTCTTTGTTTTGTCTCTTCTGCCCATGCAGCAATTTCCTTCAAACGCTCAATCCTTTTTTTTATAAGTTTTTTTATCTGTTTTTGAGAAGGTAATCTATCTAAAAAATAAAGGACTAAATCCAGATTAAAAAAAGGCCTTTCTAGATACAAAAAATTGCGAATAAGTAATTTATTTAGAAATATTTCACCCTTTGGTGTAAGGGTATAAACCCGCCTTTCAGGCCGATTTCCTTCTCTTTCTATCTCACAATTCAGATATCCCTTTTTGGTTAATTTATCTAAGGTATAATAAAGAGAAGTAAGCGTTACATTGGTTAAGGGTTTAATTTCTTCTTCAATGATTTTTTTTAATTCATAGCCATGTTTGGGAGATTCTTTTAAAAGTCCTAAAAGAATTACCTCTAATTTCATGTTATTCCATCATTATCATTTGTAATAATATATTCACAGTCTTTACCATATCATACAATGAAATATATTCTTGGCAAGTGTGAACGTTCTTCATTCCCGTTCCAATGATTACACTGGGAATATTTATAGAATTGAAAATGTTGGCATCACTTCCTCCTCCACTTATTTTCAGATGCATTTCCATGCCTATTTGCTTACCTGCTTTTTGTAATAATTTGATTAAAGGATGCGCTTCACTTACATACATAAGGGGATAATCTTCTTTAATGTCTATATTTAACCGGGCTAAACCCGATTGAGGAGATATATCAGCTATGATATTTTGAAATGCAGTTGAGATTTTTTCTGTTTGTGCTTCTAACTTTTCTGGTTTATGACTTCTTACTTCACCTTCTAGAATTACCTTAGGAGGAACAATATTAGTAGCTATGCCTCCTTTAATAAGCCCCACATTGCAAGTAGTTTCCTCATCAATCCTTCCCCAACTTAGCTGAGAAATGGCCTTACTGGCTACCCATATGGCATTTATCCCCTTCTCTGGTTCTACCCCGGCATGGGCTTCTTTACCAATTACTTCAATCCGAAAACGATTGGCCGTAGGAGCACGATGGATAATTTCTGCCGGCTCTCCCCCATCTAACACCAGTCCCCACTTGGCCTCTAATAAAGAATAATCTAAATTTTTGGCCCCTAACAAGCCAATCTCTTCACAAATAGTAAACACTGGTTGTAAGGGCCAGTGAGAAAAATTATTTTCTTTCAATATCTCCAATAATTCTATAATAATAGCTATCCCTGATTTATCATCAGCCCCCAAAATAGTTTTCCCTTTGCTTTTCAAAACATCATTTTTTTCTATCACCTCTACTTTTTCTTCTGGTCTCTGGACTGTGTCCATATGGGCGTTAAGCATAAGCACTGGTTTTTCTTTTTTACCTTCTACCCAAGCTATTAGATTATTAGCAGTAGAACCAAGTTTCTCCCCTGCATTGTCTTCTAAATATGGAATACTCAAGGCATTAAGTCGCTCTTTGATATAACTAGCCACTAATCCTTCTTGTCGAGAAGGACTACTTAAGTATAGTAGGTTTAAAAAAGTCTGTTTTAATCTGGAAAGATTAACCATTTTTACCCCCAAGTATTTTACACCAAAAAAGAATGAGCACTTCTAAATGATACAAACTATTTTTAGTGCTAGTTTTAATAAAGCTATCGGTAAGCAATAACTTCTCATGGATCCTATAAAGTCCTTTCAAAGAATATCGACTAGCTCTTTTCAAAATAATATACACTACATAAGGATGTAAGTTTATCAAAATAGTTAAATTTTTTCTTTTGATCTGCGGATAAACGGTTTTAAGAAATTGTTGATAACTATAAGATTCATTAAAATTAATTTTTTCTTCCTCCAATAGAATCTTTGCCTCTAATAAAAACCCCCATTCCTTTATTAAAAGACTTAAAATGGCCAAGGGGTGAAATCCCTGGTCTAAAAGATTTTTTAAGAAATTAAGAGTTACTTCTGGGTTATCTTGAATAAGCCTTTCTCCTATAGCAAAGGCTGCTTCTTCTTTTATGGGTATTACCATACTAATAATATGCTCTTCGTTTATCACCTCGTTTTCTCCTATATAATTTATCAACATCTCTAAATAATTCTTGATAGCAAATAAATTAAACCCTGTATACTTTAAAAGCCGGGCCTTTGCCGTGAGAGTAATCTGTTTTTTTGCTTTTTTAAGCAGGGTTTGGATAAGCTGTTCTTGCCATTTTTGTTGCTCTTTGAGTTTTATTGAAAAATCCACAAAAATGGCCCTGTTCTTCAAAAAATCAGGAATGACTTTTGCCTCTAAAGTAGTAATAATCAAATAGTGCTGTAAGTGATTGATAATTTTGGGGTCTAAAAAAGAAAATTCTGTTAAATCTTTAATCCAAATAACCTTTTCCTCTGCAAACAGGGAAGCAGAAAGGAGTTTTTCTCTAAAAGAGGCCTGATCTATTTCATCTCCCAAAATATACTCTACTATTCCATTTTTTTTCTTAATTTTATTTATTATCTGTTTAGCTGCTTCTTCACAAAGATAGGGTTCTCCAGAAAAACAAAATATTTTCTCTTTTATCTTCTCTGGAATTTGATTCACTAAGGTATAAAATCTTTCTTTAGGATAGGCTGGCACTTTACTTTCTTATTAAATATGTTATATTTTTTAAAGGGCTTTGCCTTGACAAAGCCCCTTTTTTTATATATTTAGCATGGGTTTTTAAAAAAGGAAAGGTCTAATGATTGTTAGAATAGAAGATATTCCATCTGAAGGACTAGAATTAGTATTTAGAGAAGAAAAAAAATGGTGGGACACAAAAAAAGAGGCATATATGGCAGTAGAGCTTGCCTGTCCTGTAGTAGCTAAATTAAAGCTAAAACTAATGGGAGAAAAGGTTCACATAATAGGAGAAATCCATACCAAATTAAAATTATTTTGTGCCCGGTGTTTAGAAACCTTTGTTTTTCCTTTAAACACTACTATGGATTTCACGCTCGTTCCTTCTAATCAGCTTCCTAAAACTGAGACTTTAAGATTAAAAAAGGAAGACCTGGAAGTAGAATTTTTTAACGGAGCAGAAATTGACTTAGCACAGATTGTCATGGGGCAGATTTTTCTCAATATTCCTATGAAGCCCTTATGTCAGCCAAATTGTGCTGGTCTTTGCCCTTATTGTGGAGTAAATCTGAATAAAGAAAAATGTAAATGTGAAAAACCTAAAATCAGGCCGTTTTATGAGGCCTTAAAGCATTTAAAGTTATAAGGGGAGGGAAAAATGGCAGTTCCAAAAAGGAAACACTCCAAATCAAGACGAGATAAAAGAAGAACCCATTTCAAATTGAATACCCCTAATGTGATAGAATGTCCTCATTGCCATGAGCTCAAGTTGGCTCATCGCGTGTGTCCCAATTGTGGAAAATATAAAGGTGAAGAAATCGTAGAGGTTAAAGAAATTTAAGAGTCAAAATGGAAGGAATAACTGTTGCAGTAGATGCTATGGGAGGCGATTATGCCCCTGAAGAAATAATAAGAGGTGCATTAAGAACCATTCAAGAAACACAGCTAAATATTATCTTAACAGGAAATGAAAATGAAATTAAAAAAATTCTAGAAAAAGAAAATAAAGACTTATTACCCATTCGGATTTGTCATGCTTCTCAAGCAATAGGTATGACCGATTCTCCATTTGAAGTCCTCAGGCATAAAAAAGACACCTCTCTCCAGGTGGCCTTAGAATTGGTCAAAAAAAACCAAGCTCAGGCAGTATTTACTGTTGGTAATTCTGGAGCAGCTCTGGCCTTAGCTATGTTTATCTTGGGGCGGTTGAAGGGAGTAGACAGGCCTGCTTTAGCTGGTATTATCCCCACTTTAGAAGGACGGATAGTGTTGATAGATGTGGGAGGGGTGGTAAACTGCCATGCTTACCATCTAGTGCAGTTTGCAGTAATGGGACATGTGTTTGCTAAATATATCTTGGATATTCCTGAACCTAGGGTGGCACTGCTCAATATTGGGGAAGAACCTTTAAAGGGAAACGATTTAGTAAAAGAAACTTATAACTTTTTAAAAAAAAGCCCTCTCAAGTTCGTTGGTAATATAGAAGGTAAAGATATTTTACATAATAAAGCAGATGTAGTAGTATGTGATGGTTTTGTGGGAAATATAGCTTTAAAACTAGGAGAAGGAGTGGTAGAAGATTTGGTCACTTCCATAAGAAAAGAAGCTCAAAAAAATCCATTAGCTCAAATAGGCTTAATATTGATTAAAAAATCCTTAAGACGAGTATTTGAAAAGCTGGATTATTCTGAACATGGAGGAGCCCCTTTATTGGGAATTAATGGCACGGTGATTATAGGTCATGGTCGTTCTCGAGCTAAAGCCGTTAAAAACGGCATCAAAATGGCAGCAACGTTTGTTAAACAAGATATCAATAATCGTTTAGAAAAAGGTTTAAGGGAACATAGAGCGTTTATGCCCACTAAATACTGGAGAAAACTTACTGAGAGGTTGAAAGAGGTAGTATCTTGAATGAAGGCTGCGATTTTGGGCACGGGTTTACAACTCCCTCAAAAAAAATTGACTAACAAAGACTTAGAAAGGATGGTCAATACTTCGGACGAGTGGATTACCACCCGTTCTGGGATAAAAGAAAGGTATATCGTTTCTGGAAAAGAAACTTTATCTTTTCTAAGCACTGAGGCCTCTAAAAAAGCTCTAGAAATGGCAAAGATAGATGCTAGTGAGTTAGATTTAATCATTGTGGCTACCTTTACCGCAGATTTTCGCTTACCTTCAGCAGCTACTTTGGTGCAAAATAATCTTAAGGCTTATAATGCAGCTGCCTTTGATATTGCTGCTGCCTGCACAGGCTTTATTTATGGTCTTGTCATTGCAGAAAAATTTATAAAAGATAACCCTAAAATCAAAGCCCTAGTAATAGGAGCTGAGGTGCTAAGCAGTGTAACCAATTGGGAGGATAGAACTACTTGTGTGCTTTTTGGTGACGGTGCGGGTGCAGCCCTGGTGAGCGGTGCAGAAAATAGAGGCATATTAGCTACTTACATCAAATCTGACCCCAGAGTGTGGGATTTGCTCTGTGTTCTAGGAGGTGGTTCCCTATATCCTCCTTTCCAAAATGGGGTACCAAAGGAAGAATATTATGTAAGGATGAAAGGTAATGAAGTATTTAAATATTCTGTGCGGTATATGGAGGAGGCAGCCAGGATTGTTTTAGACAAAGCAGGTATGTCTCCTGCTGATATTGACTGGCTTATTCCTCATCAGGCCAATATTCGCATTATGAAAATGATAGCCAAAAAATTAGGTATCCCTGAAGAAAAGGTATTTATTAATATTGATAAATATGGTAACACTTCGGCTGCTACTATCCCTATTGCCCTAGACGAAGCAGTGCGTCAAGGAGCAATAAAACCTGGAGATTTAGTTTTATTAGATGCCTTTGGTGGTGGTTTCACCTATGGGGCTGTGTTATTGAGATGGTAATGGGTTAAAGTGGAAAATGAAAAATTGGACTAAAAGACTAAAAATAGTTAGCCTGAGTCATGGATTTTAAATTAGGGTTAGTGAGCATCTGTATCCCAATTAGTTTTAAATGGAGGAAAAGATGATTTATTCCCTTACCGAAGAGCAGGAAATGATTCAAGAAGTGGCACGTCGCATAGCTAAAGAAAAAATCATTCCCAAAAGAAAAGAGCTAGATGAAAACGAGATATTCCCTAGAGAAATTTTAAAAGAGATGGCTGAAGCAGATTTATTTGGCATCTTCATTCCTGAAACCTATGGTGGATTGGGGTTTGGCACTTTTGAGACTTGTTTGGCCTTAGAACAAATTGCTTGGGGTTGTGCAGGGGTGGCCACAACTTATGCTGCCAGCAGTCTTGGAGCATATCCTATCCTTTTGTTTGGGAATCAAGAACAAAAACAAACTTATCTTCCTTTCATTGCTCGTGGTGAAAAAATAACTGCCTTTGGATTGACAGAAGCCAATGCTGGCAGTGATGCTTCTGCTATCCAGACTACAGCCATTAATGATGGAGATTATTATGTCTTAAATGGAGCTAAACAGTGGATCACTAATGCAGGGGAAGCTGATATTTATACTATTATCGCTCTTACAGATAAAAAGAAAGGAGTAAGAGGCGCCAGCGCTTTTATTTTGGAAAAAGGGGATGAGGGATTTTTCTTTGGGAAAAAAGAGAAAAAAATGGGGATTCGTGCTTCTGTTACTGGTAGCCTTATTTTTGAAGACTGCCGTATTCCCAAAGAAAGATTATTAGGAAAGGAAGGAATGGGATTTATCATTGCTTTGAGAACCCTAGATTATGCTAGACCAGGAGTAGGTATATTAGGAGTAGGTTTAGCGCAGGCTGCTTTAGATGAATCTGTTAAATTTGCTAAACAAAGAAAACAGTTTGGCCAACCTATTATTTCCTTTCAGGCCATAAGTCATATGCTGGCAGATATGGCCACAGAAATCGAAGCTGCTAGAGCATTGACTTATGCTGTTTGTAAATATATTGATACCAATCCCAAAGATTTTTCTAAATATGCTGCCATGGCCAAACTCTTTGGTTCAGATATAGCTATGAAGGCTACTCTCAATGCCGTGCAGATATTAGGAGGACATGGCTATATGAGAGATTATCCGGTGGAAAAAATGATGCGGGATGCCAAAATATTACAAATTTATGAAGGCACAAATCAGATTCAAAGAAACATAATTGCCCAAGTTTTAAATAAAGAGTATGGGAAAGGCCAAATAAAATGAAATATATTGTTTGTTTAAAACAAGTGCCTGAAACAGAAGGTGTAAAGATTAACCCTGAAACAGGCACATTAATACGAGAAGGGGTAAAAAGCATTATAAATCCCTATGACCTTTATGCCTTAGAAGCAGCCCTACAGATGAAGAAACAATATGGAGGAGAAATAATAGTTTTAAGCATGGGACCACCTCAAGTAGAAGAGGCCTTACGAGAGGCCATTTCCTATGGTGCTGATGAGGCCATTTTATTATGTGATAGGGCCTTTGCTGGGGCAGATACCTTAGCCACTAGTTATACCTTAGCTCAAGCTATTAAGAAAATAGGCAATTTTGATGTTATTTTTTGTGGTAAACAGGCTATTGATGGAGAAACTGCTCAAGTAGGTCCTGAATTGGCTCAGAGATTAGATATCCCTTATATCACCTATATAAGAAAAATCGAGTTAAAAAATAATACCCTTTTGGTAGAAAGGTTATTAGATGATGGCTACCAGGTAGTTCAGATTAATTTACCAGCCTTATTAACAGTTATTAAAGAAATTGGTGAGCCACCCCTACCTTCTATTCGGGGCAAAATGAGAGCCAAAAAAGCAAAAATTCTTCTTTGGACAACACAGGATATTAAGGCTGATTCAGAAAAAATTGGATTAAAGGGTTCAGCTACCCAAGTAGTTAAAATCTTTAGTCCTCCTAGTCGGGGAGAAAGGCAAATGCTTACTGGAAGCTTGGAACAACAAGCAAGAGAACTTAAAGATAAATTAATGACTATTATGGGAAAATAAAGATGGAACTTATTTTAAATAAAGAAAAATGTAACGGCTGTGGAGCCTGTATAGACGCCTGTCCCTTTTCGGCCTTAATCATGAAAGAAGGTTATCCTGAAGCTACTGAAGAATGTAGATTATGTGGGTTGTGTGTAAATGCTTGTCCCGAAGAGGCCATTTCTTTACCAGAAGAATTAAAGAAGAAAAAGAGACCTATTAAGAAAGCAAGGGATGTATGGGTTTATGCTGAACATAGGGATGGCAAATTAGCAAGGGTTTCTTTTGAACTATTAGGCAAGGGGAGAGAATTAGCTGATAAACTGGGGCAAAAATTGGTAGCAATTCTTATAGGCCACCAGATAGAAACCTCAGCCTCAAGATTGATAGATTATGGAGCAGACATTGTGTATGTAATGGACCATCCTGATTTAGCTACCTTTAACGAAAATAAGTATGGAGCCGTATTAATTCCCTTATTAAAAAAACATTGTCCCAATATATTTTTGTCTGCTGCCACGACCAGAGGACGCTCTTTGATTCCCCAGATAGCAGCTGATTTGGAGACGGGTCTTACGGCTGATTGCACAGGGTTAGATATAGATTCTAAATCAGGACTTCTTCTCCAAACACGTCCTGCCTTTGGAGGCAATATTATGGCCCTAATTACCTGTCCTGACCACCGTCCTCAAATGGCTACTGTAAGACCCCATATTTTCCCTAAACCCCAACCAATTCCAAACCATAAAGGTAAAATAATAAGGCTTGAAATAGAGAACGAATTACCTGAGAATGTCAAAGTAAAGTCTTTTATCAAGACAGAAACCAAAGGGCCGGATTTGTCAGAAGCGGATGTGATTATTGGAGTGGGACGAGGGATTAAAGGCCCAGAAAATTTAAAGATGATGGAGGAATTAGCTTACTTATTAAATGCCAGTATTGGTGGCTCCCGGGCAGTAGTAGATGCAGGATGGTTACCCCCAAGGTGTCAGATTGGACAGACCGGTGTCACGGTGAGCCCTAAAATATATATTGCTTGTGGTATTTCAGGTGCCATTCAACACATAGTAGGTATCCAATCAGCTAAAACCATTGTGGCCATTAATAAAGACCCAGATGCCCCTATATTTAATGTAGCAAATTATGGTATTGTGGCTGATTTATTTGAATTCATTCCTAAACTGATTGAAGAAATTAAAAAAGGTAAAGGAGAATTAAGTTAAATGGAAGAAAGAGTGGCTGTGGTTACCGGAGGTTCTAGAGGAATAGGACGGTCCATTGCACTAAGATTGGCTAGAGATGGAACAAAATTAATTATTACTTATTTAAAAGGAAAAGAGGCTGCTGAACAAGTGATAAAAGAAATTGAATCTCAAGGGGGGAAGGCTTGGGCATATCAGTTTGATGTAGCCAATTTTGAGGAAACTGAAAAAAATTTTGAGGAAATACTTGCCAAATTTAATAAGATAGATTATCTCATCAACAATGCAGGTCTTGTCAAGGACAATTTTTTGCTGCGGATGAAAGAGCAAGACTGGGATAGGGTGATAAATGTAAACTTGAAGGGGGCCTTTAATTGCATTAAGGCAGTGGTCAAGTCTATGCTTAAACAGAAGTTTGGCAGAATTGTAAATATTACCTCAGTGGTTGCCTTTATGGGAAATATAGGCCAGGTCAATTATGCGGCTTCTAAAGCAGGCTTAGTAGGTCTTACTAAGTCTTTAGCTAAAGAGTTGGCCCCTAAGGGAATTACAGTTAATGCAGTAGCTCCAGGATTTATAGAAACAGATATGACTGCTTCACTCCCAGAGAAAGTGAAAGAAAATATGTTGAAAGCTATTCCCCTTGCTAGATTTGGCAAACCAGAAGAGGTGGCAGAAGCAGTAGCCTTTTTGGTTTCAGATAAAGCGGCTTATATTACAGGACAAGTGATTCATGTAAATGGTGGAATGTATATGTAAAATATCTTCCAGGAGGTGAAAAATGGCAAATATTGAAAAAAGGGTAAAGGAGATTATTGCTAATCAACTTGGTGTAGATCAAGAGGAAGTTGTGCCTGAGGCTTCTTTTGTGGAGGATTTGGGGGCTGATTCTTTGGATTTGGTAGAATTGATTATGGCTATAGAAGAGGAATTTGGTGTAGAAGTGCCTGATGAAGAAGCAGAAAAAATTCGTAAGGTTCAGGATGCTATTGACTATATCCAAAAACACATTCAAGGATAGGAGGAAAGATTGCGGCGAGTAGTGGTTACTGGTTTAGGACTGGTGACTCCAGTAGGAATTGGTGTGAAAGAAAGTTGGGAAAATATTTGTGCGGGCAAATCAGGCATCACAGAAGTTACTCGTTTTGATGCCTCAGCCCATGATAGCCGCATTGCTGGAGAAGTCAAAGACTTTCATCCTGAAGAATTCATGTCCAAAAAACAAATTAAACGCACCGATTTATTTGTTCAATATGCACTAGCTGCTACTAGGATGGCCATGGAAATGGCACAGTTAAAAATAGACCCTAACCTTGCCCCAAGGGCAGGGTGTATTGTAGGGGTGGGTCTAGGGGGTTTGCCCAATATTGAGTATTATCATAAACTCCTATTAGAAAAGGGCCCAAACAAGGTCTCTCCTTTTTTTGTTCCTATGATTATTACCAATATGGCTGCGGGTTATATCTCTATTGAGTATAATCTCCAAGGTGCAAACATTTGCACCACCACAGCTTGTGCCTCTGGTGCCCATGCTATTGGAGAAGGATATCATTATATTAAATATGGTCTGGCAGATGTGATGGTAGTGGGTGGAGCAGAATCTACCATTACCTCTTTAGGTATTGCTGGTTTTTGTGCCATGAAGGCCCTTTCTACCCGCAATCAAGAGCCCCAAAAGGCTTCTCGGCCTTTTGATAAAGAGAGGGATGGTTTTGTCATAGCAGAGGGGGCAGGGATTATGATCTTAGAAGAAATGCATCATGCCTTAAATAGGGGAGGGCCAATTTATGCAGAAATGATTGGATATGGGGTAAGTAGTGATGCCTATCATATTACCGCTCCCCCTAAAGATGGAGCAGGGGCTATTTTGTGTATGAAAAGCGCCTTAAAAGATGCAGGTATTAAACCACAAGAAGTAGATTATATCAATGCTCATGGGACATCTACTCCCTTAAATGACATTTCTGAAACTAAGGCCATAAAGGCCACATTTGGAGAACATGCTTATAAATTACCAGTAAGCTCTACTAAATCCATGACCGGCCACTTGTTAGGAGGCGCTGGAGGCATTGAAGCAGTATTTACTGTTCTCTCCCTTTATTCTGGTATAATTCCTCCTACCATTAATTATGAATATCCTGACCCTGAATGTGATTTAGACTATGTTCCCAACAAAGCCAGAAAGGCAAATGCCCAAATTGCCATGTCTAATTCTTTTGGTTTTGGTGGAACCAATGCCTCTTTAATATTTAAGAAATTTGAGCGAGTTTAGGGTCAAAGCTACAATTCATCTATTTGTTCTACCTGCCACAACAAGGGTAATTGATGAGGTGCTTTTCAAGAATCTTCTTAACCAGTGTGCCCGAAGCCACCCCTACCTCGTTCTGAAAAAGGTAATTCAGACACAATCTTCCATTCAGCCTTTACCACTGGAGCTATCACTAATTGGGCAATCCTTTCCCCAGGATGAACGGTATAGGTCTTTTTACCTAAATTAATCAAGGGAACTTTTATTTCTCCTCTATAGTCGGCGTCAATGGTTCCAGGGGAATTGATTAAAGTCACACCATATTGAGTAGCCAAACCACTTCTAGGACGAATCTGGGCCTCAAAACCCGGAGGTAAGGCTATGGCAATCCCGGTAGGGACTAAAAATATTTCTCCAGATGGCAAATTAATAGGGTGCTCAAGGGCTGCAAATATGTCCATTCCGGCTGCCTGAGGAGTCATGTAAGTAGGTAAATTTATACCTTGACGGAGATATTTGACCTTAACTTGAATTTTGTTAATAACGATACTCTCCTTTCTTGCGAAGATTTAAGGAGGGACTTAGAGCTGCCTTCCGACTCAACTTAATCTTTCCATCTTTTTCCACTTTTAACACCCTTACTAAAACTTCATCTCCTTCTTTAAGAATGTCACTTACTTTATTCACTCGTTTATAGTCCAATTCAGAAACATGCACCAAACCAACTGTCCCTGGAAGGATTTCTACCAATGCCCCAAAATCCATTATTCTCTTCACCTTTCCAATATATAACCGCCCCTCTTCTACCTCCTGAGTGACTTGTTTCACCATCTCTATGGCCTTTTTAAGTTGTTCTTCACTATGAGAGACAATATGAACCTTACCAGTTTCCTTAATATCTATATTCACTCCTGTTTTGGCCATAATATCTTTAATTACTTTCCCTCCAGGACCAATAAGGTTGGCGATCTTTTCAGGAGGTATTTCGATAATAGATACTTTAGGAGCATGAGGAGAGATAGAAGTTTTAGGGGCTGGCAGGATAGCTTCCATTTTATCCAAAATAAAAAGCCTTCCCTCTCTAGCTTGTATTAAAGCTTGGTGAAGAATATCCTTACTGATGCCCTCAATCTTAATATCCATTTGAATTGCAGTCACACCTTCTCTAGAACCAGCTAATTTGAAATCCATATCTCCACAATGGTCCTCTTCTCCTAAAATATCAGAAAGAATAGCTATATTATCATTCTCTTTTACCAAACCCATAGCAATACCAGCTATGGGTTTTTTAACTGGAATGCCTGCATCCATCAGAGAAAGACAACCACTACACACGGTAGCCATAGAAGAAGAACCATTTGATTCTAAGACTTCTGAGACCACCCTGATAGTATAAGGAAATTCCTCTTCTCTGGGAATAATGGGTTTTAAGGCCCGTTCGGCTAAGAAACCATGTCCTATTTCTCGTCTGCTAGGTCCCCTTAATGGTCTCACCTCTCCCACACAATAAGGAAGAAAGTTGTAATGAACCATAAAAGACTTAAAACTATCACCATAAAGAGCGTCTATCTTTTGTTCATCTTCTGTTGTTCCTAAAGTAGTCACAGCTAAAACCTGGGTCTCACCACGTTTAAATATGGCTGAGCCGTGAGTTCTGGGTAAAATCCCTACTTCACACTGAATGGGTCTGATGTCTTTTAAACCACGCCCATCAATACGTTTTCCCTTCAATATTTTTTCCCTGATAAGCTTTCTTTCAAAATCTTCAAAAATGAGCTTGGCTTGAGGTAAAAATTCTTCATTAAGAGACATTTCTTGAACTGCCTGAGCAAATATTTGGCTCAATCGTCTATTCCGAGGTAACTTCTCAGGGATACTAAGTGATTCTTCAATTAAGGGAAGATACCTCTCTAATTTGGTCACTAAATCATTTGGTTTTTGAGGGATTATTATTTCTATCTTAGATTTACCTGCTGTTTTTTGCAATTCCTTTTGCAACTTTAAAATGGGTTTCAACGCCTCATATCCTACAAAAATGGCTTCTAAAATAGTGTCTTCAGGGACAAATTGGGCATCTCCCTCTACCATTACTACTCCCTCTTCATTTCCAGCCACAACTAAATTTAATTCACTCTCTGTTAATTGGGAACGTGTAGGATTAATTATCCATTCTCCATTTTTCCTTCCTATTCTCACCGCGGCGATAGGAACATAAAAAGGGATGTCTGAAATTATAAGAGCCGCTGAAGCCCCAATTATAGCCAGGACATCCGGGTCGTTTTCTTGGTCTGCTGACAAAACGGTAGTGATGATTTGAACTTCTCTTAAAAATCCTTTAGGAAAAAGAGGACGAAGAGGTCTATCTATTAGTCGAGCAGTTACTACCTCTTTATCACTAGGTCTTCCCATTTCTCTCTTAAAGAAACCCCCTGGAATCTTTCCCACAGCATAAGACATTTCACGATATTCAACGGTTAAGGGCATAAAGTCTATTCCTGGTATTTCCTCTGGTGACATAACAGCCGTAGCAAGTACCACCGTATCAGCATAACGGACTAAAACTGCTCCATTAGCCTGAGTGGCCATTTCACCATAAGTAATAGAAAATGAACGTCCTTCCCATTCAGTTTGTATTTGCATTTTCCCCTATCTCTCCTTTTTTACTTTCTTAAACCTAATTCCTGAATAAGCTTACGGTATCTATCAATATCTTTACTTTTCAAATAATTAAGTAAATGCCTCCTTCGTCCTACTAATTTTAGAAGACCTCGTCTTGAATGAAAATCTTTTTTGTGAACCTTAAAATGCTCAGTCAAATACTCAATACGTTTGGTTAAAATGGCTATCTGCACCTCAGGTGAACCTGTATCTTCAGGATGAATTTGAAACTTCCTGATAATTTCTTGTTTTTGTTCTGGCATTAATGTCATTTTTATCCTCCTTCCTCAAATATCAAAAACCTTTACTGGTCGTAATTGCATACCTTTTTGAGTCTCTTGGGTTTGCAATAAGGCAACCAATTGATTTTCTTTGTTTAAGGCACGAATTAATGGCCTTGTCAGTTTATAAGGCCAGCGAATAAATCTCCCATGTTTAACCTGTTCCTCTTGCTTTTTATTAAGCACTACCGCCTCAAAACTAGCTAGAGCTTTATTTAAGTCCAAGAGATAATCCTGCCATTTTCCTGCTTTTACAGCCTCCTTTAAAACCTCAAGAGGAATAGCCATTTCAATAGTAAAAGGACCTGTCTTCAATCTTCTTAAACTGACCAAACAAGCACCGCAACCCAGTTTTTTCCCTATATCTGAACATAATGTTCTAATGTATGTGCCTTTAGAGCATGAGACTTCAAAATCCACTTCCGGGGGTCTAAAGCTCTTAAGCTTTAACTCATAAATTTCTACTTCCCTCGGAGCAGGTTGTATCTTAATACCCTTCCTTGCCCATTTATAAAGAGGAACTCCACCTACCTTGAGACTGGAATAAGAAGGGGGAATCTGAGTAATCTTTCCCTGAAAACCTCGCATTACCATTTGCAATTCTTCTATGGAAACATCTATTTTTTTGCAAACACGTGTTGTTTCTCCTTCAATATCCATGGTTTCTGTCTCTAAACCAAGACGCATAGTAGCCATATAAGTCTTATCCATGTTTAGAAAAAACTGAGCAATTTTGGTGGCTTTATTGATAAAAATGGGTAAAACTCCAGTAGCTAATGGGTCTAAAGTGCCACCGTGGCCTACTTTTTTCAGATTAAGCCAGGTTTTAATCCGCCTCACTATCTCAAAGGAAGTAATACCCCCTGGTTTGTCAATAACAAATATGCCTGATATTTCTTTCATCCTAATCTTTGGTTTCAACTCTCTAGAGGCAGGGAGATAATTTTTCATAAACAGTCGTTCTGGTAGAAAAGGAAATAATTTCTATCTCTGCATCAATTATCTCTGTGAGATTCATATCATTAATAAAATCAACTACTTTATTTATCTCTGCTTGAACCTTATTCTCATTTAAACCTACTTTACATAGCCCAAGTTGAATTGTCTGCCATCGGTCATGGGCTCCTACCTCAGCTATAGAAACATTAAATCTGTTTTTTACTCTGTCCACAATCTGGTGTATAACTCGCCTTTTGCCTTTTAAGGAGTGATTCTCAGGTAAGCGCATTAAGATTTGGCTCACACCCACAAACATAGTTAAATAACTCCAAAACTACTAACAAAATTCTTTATAAAATAGTTAGCATATATTTAACAGATAGGTGGTATTTTGTAATTTGCAAAGAGTAATTCATAATTAAACAGTCTTCAAACTCCTATCCATTATCCGTTCTTTGAGTTTTCGCTCTAAAATCAATGGTTTTTTCTACCTCTTCCACTATATAGGCCTCAATTATATCTCCTACTTTAATGTCCTGGAAGTTTTCAAAGCTCATTCCACACTCATAGCCTGTTCCTACTTCTTTTACATCTTCTTTAAAACGTTTTAAAGAAGATAACTGTCCATTATATACTACCACTCCATCTCTTAAGATTCTCACTTTACAAGACCGTTTTATCTCTCCCTTTCTCACATAACAACCTGCCACTACTCCCACTTTGGGCACTTTAAAAAGCTGCCTAATTTCAGCTTCTCCTATAACTTTTTCTTTATATTCTGGTCCAAGCAAGCCCTTTATTGAAGCTTGAATATCATCCAATAGTTGGTAAATGACGTCATAATAACGAATATCTACTTTTTCTTTCTCTGCTAAATCCATAACTTTAGCACTAGGCCTAATATTAAAACCAATTATAACTGCATGTGATGCAGAGGCAAGTAAAATATCTGATTCAGTAATTACCCCTGTAGAGGCATGGATTATATTTATCTTTATCTCTTGGGTACTTAATTTAGTTAAAGCTTCTTTCAATGCTTCTACTGAACCTTGGACATCGGCTTTGATAATAAGTTTTAATTCTTTAATTTCCCCCTCTTCTATTTTTTCATACAGATTTTCTAAACTTACACCTGCCCTCACTAATGTTGCTTCTCTCTGTTTCTGTTGGCGATAATGGCTAATTTCTTTAGCTATTTTTTCATCCTTCACCACTACTAAAGAATCCCCTGCTTCAGGAACACCAGAAATACCCTGAATTTCTACTGGCAATGATGGGCCTACTTTTCTCACTGATTCTCCTCGGTCATTGAACATAGCCCTTATCTTTCCATAATGAAGACCACATACAAAGAAATCACCTATTTTAAGAGTCCCTTCTTTAACCAGGACAGTAGCTACAGGACCTCTCCCTTTGTCTAAACGGGCTTCTATCACTATTCCACGGGCTGGTTTATTAGGATTTGCCTTGAGTTCTAACATCTCAGCTTGTAACAAAATTAATTCTAACAAATTGTCAATCCCAATTCTTTTTTTAGCAGAGATCTCTGCATAAAGGGTATCTCCTCCCCACTCTTCTGGTGTAAGGCCGAGTTTTGATAGCTCCCTTTTCACCTTTTCTGGGTTAGCATTGGGTTTATCTATTTTATTAATAGCTACCACTATGGGCACACCTGCTTCTTTGGCATGATTAATGGCCTCTCTTGTTTGCTCCATTACTCCATCATCTGCTGCCACTACCAATACTACGATGTCTGTTACTTGAGCTCCCCGTGCCCGCATAGCAGTAAAGGCTTCATGACCAGGTGTGTCTAAAAACACGACATTTCCTTTATCTAGGTTCACATAATAAGCACCTATGTGTTGAGTAATACCACCTGTTTCTATAGAAATAACATTGGTGTGACGGATGGCATCTAAAAGAGAAGTTTTGCCATGATCCACATGTCCCATTACTGTAACTACAGGTGGACGGGGTTTCAAATCTTCAGGTTTATCAGGTATGGGTTTAAGAACATCTTCCTCTACAAAACCTACTTGTTTTACCTCATAATCAAATTCACTAGCTACTAAAGAGGCTGTATCGTAATCTAATGGCTGGTTAATGGTACTCATTACCCCTAAACTCATAAGTTTCTTTATCAACTCTCCTGCCTTTACTCCCATAGCTCGAGCCAATTCACCCACCGTAATGGTCTCTCCCATTTCAACACGGCGCTTAATAGGCTTAGGAGGAGCAGTAACTGGTTTTAAAGGCGGTTTTCCTTCTTTCTTTTTTGGCTTGGGTTTGGGAATAGGTATAACCTCTGCAGGATAAATAACAGGAGATGTCTCCTCCTCTTCTTCAAATATATCTATAACCACTTGCCGATGTCTCTTGCGAGGAAGGGATGGCTTTTTCCTTTTTCTTTTTTCTTCAATATCTAAGGCCTCTTCTTTTGGCTTTTTCTTTTTAGGTTTTTCTTCCGGGACTTCTTCTGTTTGTATCTTTTCTACCAACTCTTCTTTGCTAGCTGATACAGGAGTTATTTCTTCTGTTACACTAGGTATTTCTTCTTCAATTTTTTCTTCTTTAACTTCCAAAGTAACTGGCATTTCTTTAATTGGCATCTTAGTAGTAGGAGGTTTTTTTCTTATAATTACCTTTTTTTGTTTTGCTTCTGGAGGTATTTTAGCAAATGCTTCTCTTATTTTAACCACCTCATCTGTGGTAAGAGTGCTCATGTGGTTTTTTACCATGATTCCCAAATCTTCCAGACGATAAAGAAGTTCTTTACTGGATATTTTCAACTCTTTTGCTAATTGATACACTTTAACTTTAGCCATATTATTCTATTAAGCCTCCTTCTATCTTTAATCCTGAGGCTTGAAGATAAAATTTATTCTTCTCCACTTTCGGCTTCTAATTTCACATCTTCTGTCGCTTGAGGCGTAGACATAAATTTTTCGGCAGCAGTAATTAATGCCAAGGCTTTATCTTCTCTAAATCCCAGCCCTTTTAACTCTTCTACGGTAGCTTGGGCTAATTCCTCAGCAGAAACAATTTCATTTTGGGTCAATAAATCAGCAATTTCTTTGGTCATTCCATCTACTTTCAATAAACTTTCATATTGTAATCTTTGTATTTCTTTATATCTGCTTTTACTCCGAACATCAAGTTTCCATCCTGTTAATTTGGAAGCTAAACGCACATTTTGCCCCTGTCTACCAATAGCAAGAGAAAGTTGGTCGTCAGGGACAATGATTTCCATACGTTGTTCATCTTTATCCATAATTACTTTTAATACCTTTGCTGGGGCGATGGCATTGCATATAAATTTTGCTGGGTCAGGATCCCAATGGACAATATCTATCTTTTCTCCCTTTAACTCCCTTACCACATTTTGAACCCTTGAGCCCCTGATGCCCACACAAGCCCCAATAGGGTCTACATCCGGATCTTGCGAAGTCACGGCAATTTTTGCACGGCTACCAGGCTCACGGGCTGCATTAATAATTTTAACTATACCTTCACTAATTTCAGGCACTTCCAAAGTAAACAAGGCAATGAGAAAGGCAGGGTGTGTCCTAGAAAGTATAATTTGTGATATTTTACTCTCCTTTCTTACATCCAAGATATAGGCTCTTAATCTATCTCCTCTTTTAAAATTGTCTTTATTAGGAATAACTTCTCCCCAGGGTAAAAGTGCTTCTGTCTTTCCCAGATTAACTATAACTCCTTCTTTATCTAATCGTTGGACAATTCCATTTACTACCTCTCCTTTCCTATCTTTGAACTCTTCATATATAATTTCTTCTTCTGCTTCCTTCATTCTTTGGAGAATTACCTGTTTGGCCGCTTGAGCAGCTATCCTTCCAAATTCAGCCATACTCAGTTTTATCCCCACGCTATCTCCTAGTTCTACCTCCTGGTTTAGCTTTTGGGCCTCACTCAAAATTATTTCTTTTATTGGATTGGTAAGTGTTTCTACCACTGTTTTAAAAAGATAAACTTCTATCTCTCCTGTTTCTTCATTATACACAACCTCAATGTCAGCTTGAAGACCATACTTTTTTCTTGCTGCTGAATAGACTGCTTCTTCAATGGTTTTTATTAAAAACTCCTTTTCAATGCCTTTATCTTTGGTTAATTGTTCAATAATTCTTTTCAGCTCCATCAGTTAAAAATACTCCTAAAGCTCAAAATTTAAATTTGCCTTTGCAATAATTTTAAAAGGAATTTCGTGTTCTCCCTTTTCATTCTCAATTTTCACTATTTCATTTTCTAAACCAATCAATTTACCTCTAAATACCTTCTTTCCATCTATGGGTTTATAAGTTTTAATCTTTACTAATTGCCCTTTATATCTTTCATAATCATTTAGCTCTTTAAGTGGTCGGGTAAGACCAGGAGAAGAAACTTCCAACGTATAACTAGTATCAATAAGGTCTTCCACATCCAAAACAGCACTTAATTGGTAACTTATGTCTGTGCAATCATCTAAAGTTACCCCCCCGGGCTTATCAATATACACCCGTAAGACCCAACCTTGTTTTTCTCTTTGAAACTCAACATCAACTAATTCCAAGCCTTCGTCTCCTAAAATCGGCATAACTAACTTTTTAACCTTTTTTATAATTTTCTCCGTATATAAACTCAATTTTCCCTCTAATAAAAAAGTGGGCAAAAGCCCACTTTAAAAATCAAGCTCTTTGGAGCGGGCAACGGGATTCGAACCCGCGACCACGAGCTTGGGAAGCTCGCACTCTACCACTGAGTTATACCCGCTTGTTTAAAAAATACCACACTGAGCTTGGGTTGTCAATTGTTAAGGATAAGCACATATTACATAAATATTGTTTTGGGGACTTAAAAGCTAAGAATTCTTATCCCATCGATTACAAACTGGACTGCAATAGCAGCTAGAATAAGTCCCATCAAACGGGTAAAGATATACAAACCAGTGGGTCCCAGCCAATCAGAAAAACGTTTAGCAAATAGGAGGATAAAATAGGTGAGGAAGGCCGTAACCAGGATACTACCTAAAATTATAAATTTGGCAATGATTTGTTTTTCTCCACTAAGAACAATTACCGTAGTAATAGCGCCTGGTCCAGCCAGCATAGGAACACCCAGGGGAACAATACCAATTTTGTCTTGTTCCTTACTGTACACCTCTTCTTCAGGAGATATTTTTAATCTTGTTTGTTTAGCTTGAAGCATTTGCCAAGCAATCATAAAGATAATTATCCCGCCAGCAATTTTAAAAGCAGGGATAGTAATACCAAAAAAGTTAAGAATGTCCTTGCCGAAAAGAGTAAAAACTGTGAGTACCAGAATAAGGGTTAAAGTAGCTTCCCACACGGTAGTCTTTATTTTTGATTGAGAATAAGGAGCAGTAAGGGCAACAAATCCTGGAATAAGTCCAATAGGATCAACAATAATAAATATGGAAACAAAGACCTTTATTATAAATGCTACTTCCATTTTTTATATTCTATAGAACAAATCTATGTTTGGCAATAAATTTATAAACTTGGTATAAAAATTGATGACAGGACTACGTCAAAGTCAGGCCATAAGTAATTTAACAAAAACTAAAAAATCCAAATTTCAAAATCCAAAGGCCAAATGAAATCCAAAGGCCAAAATGCCAAAACATTAAATCAGTGAGTAGTGAAATAGTGAGGGAATGAAATAGCCAAATGTAGTGGAATTGGGGTCTAACCTACAAAATACAGTTAAGAAAATAGAAAACGGAAAACAGAAATTCCCAGTTCCCAATTCTAACATGTAAACGTGTCAATGTGTAAACGTGTTAACGTGCATAAAGAAGGAAAGGGAAACGGGAAACAGGAAACAGAAAATAGAAATTCCCAATTCCCAGTTCCTAATTCCCAATTCTAACGTCCCAACGTTCTAACGTGCAAACGTGTAAACGTGCTAACGTTCCAATTTGACAGAAGGCGATTTTGCATTTTTCAATTTGCATTCTGCATTCTGCATTGAGCCATTGCGCTTAACATTTGGATCTCCGTTAAAATTACTTTGACGAAGTCCTAGGTTGACACATAATGTAT
>Ga0190362_1000019_pt1 | contig 19620 bp, 17 predicted proteins | sample 48721856_MG_FD_163437 | JGI IMG/M metagenome (GOLD analysis project Ga0190362, IMG submission 163437) | Hydrothermal vent microbial mat bacterial communities from Southern Trench, Guaymas Basin, Mexico - 4872-18-5-6_MG | ecosystem: Environmental > Aquatic > Marine > Hydrothermal vents >...
AATGAGACAAGGAGTATAACAGGAATACAAAATTCAACAGCATTTATTAAAAATATTACTGACGGAACATATGTTTGGAACTGCTATGCATGTGACAATTCTTCTCAGTGCTCCTTCGCTGCAGATAATTATACCTTTACTGTTGACACAACACCAACAACCACTACTACAACATCTACAAGCACATCAACCAGCACATCTATAACCACAATACCCGGGACTACAACTACTACATCCACCTCAACAACTACAACCACTACCAGTACATCTACAACCACTACCTTGGGCACTACGACAACTACCACTATCTGGCCGTGTGAACTTCCAGGAGATTATCCGCCATGTGGAGAGGTAACCTTAGAAGAAGTAGTGGACTTCATAAACCTCTGGGCACAGGGTCAGGCAGAATTGGAGGACGTGGTAAATCTTATAAATGCCTGGGCGGAGGGTCCAGTCTGTGAACTTCCGGGAGATTATCCGCCATGTGGAGAGATAACTCTTGAGGAAGTTGTAGACTTTATAAACCTCTGGTCTCTGGGTCAGGCAGATTTAGGGGATGTTGTAAATCTGATAAATGCATGGGCCGGGAGTTGATATGGAGGAAATTCAATAGGGGGTATTATGGAGTAATACCCCATACTGATGATCAACCTGTCTGCAGGTTGATTTGATTAATGCCTGGGCTACGGGATAATTAAGAGGAAATTCATGAGCCACTGAGCGTATCGAATGTGGCTCGTTTGATGTGGCTGACTCTCAGTCAGACACACACCCGAGCTTTTGCTCGGTTGTGTCAAACTTTATTAAAGTTTGATTTATATTAAATGGTTCTTCTCCCATTTTGGGGAGAAGTTGTATTATTTATTAAGTGTCGAAGCAAAAATACTACTTAGTATCATCTGATAGAATGTAGGAAGCCGTAGGAACCTTATCGTTTTAAAGATAAATCCAAATGCGGTGTTTTAAGCCGCAGTCTCTTGGTTTATGTCGTTATTTCGGTCCAAACTTGGGGGAAGAACTAAAAATAATAACATAAGAACATATATCCTAAAGTAAAATGAACGAACTCCGAAAGGATTATATTCTAGACAGATGGGTAATAATTGCCAGGGAGAGGGGGAAGAGACCGCATGAATTTTTAAAAGAAAGAGAGAAAAGAGAAAAGAGGGGTCTTTGTTTTTTCTGTCCTGGAAATGAGCATACTACACCACCAGAGATAAGCAGGATAGAAGAGGATGGGAAGTGGTTGATTAGATGTTTTCCAAATAAATTCCCTGCCACGGCAACAGAAGTGAAAACATTTGAGGAAAATTTATTGGTTAGGATGTCTGCTTATGGAAGACATGAGGTTATTGTAGAAACACCTGAGCATGATACATGTCTTGGTGACTTAAATGTAGAGCATATTGCAAAGATCATAGATATGTATTCTGAAAGACTTATTGAAAATAAGAAAGATCCAAGGATAGGGTATGTTCTGATATTTAAGAATAAGGGAAAAGAAGCGGGAACCTCCCTGGAACATTCACATACTCAGTTGATTGCACTGAGAACTGTTCCCACAGCGGTTCGGGAGGAGGTAGATGCATCAAAAAGGTATATAAAGGAAAATGGTAATTGCCCATTTTGTGATATCTGGAAAATGGAGATGAAAAGCGAAAGGAGAATATTTGAAAATAAATACATGGTGGCATTTGCACCCTTTGCTCCACGATTCTCATTCGAAGCGTGGATTATGCCCAAGAGACATGTCACCTCCCTGGAGTTTTTGAACGAGAAAGAGAGATTTTCTTTTGCTGAAATTCTAAAAAAATTGATTAGTAAATTAAATTCCAGCATGAATTATCCCCCCTATAATTTTTACCTTCACGTTTCTCCAAAGAAGGAGGATTTGCATTTCCATTTGGAACTCTGTCCCAGAATGAGCAAGTGGGCTGGCTTTGAACTGGGTTCTGGTTTAGTGATAAATACAATGCCTCCAGAGCTGGCAGCGAAGCATTATCGAGAATAGGGTATCACCGAGATAGGATAAGTATTTATATTGAATCTATTTAATTTTATTAATGAAAATGTCAATTCTAAAATTTGGAGTATTATCATTCATTCTGATCCTGGCATTATCCTCAATTATTGTTAGTGCAAATCCCGACCTAGAATTCATAGGAAGCTATAATGTTGGCAGTGATGTTAGAGAAATCTACGTTGATGATATTGACAATGATCTCTCATTGGATGTAATCATTGCTTCAAATGATGTAGTATATGTTCTAAATAATGACGCCACATTAAAATGGATGTATTCCGCTGAAAATCTAAAATCTATTTTTGTTTCCGATACAGACAATGATGGATATAAAGAGATCTTAATTTCCACCGGGAGAGAAATTGCTAATATAGAGCGAGGAAATTTCTATGTCATTGACAATGGGGGTAATCTTAAATTTAAGTATCCAAGAAGTGCACCATACTCGCGTTTTGTTTTTTACAGTATCTGTGCCGTGGACCTCAATGATAATGGATACCATGAGGTCATCTGTGGTTTTTCTACTGGTGTTTATGCCCTAAAGGATACCTATGACAAATTTAGTTGGAGTTTTAAAACTAATGAAACAATTACTGGGATAATGGTAAAGGATATTGAAGGCGACGGTAATGAGGAGATTATTGCCAATTCATTCTCTAATCTCTATGTTCTAGATCTGGATGGTATTCCAATATGGGAATATAGCATAACAGAGGGTATTAAAGAGATTATCATAGATGATATCTCCCATACCGAGGGCAGTGAGATCATCTTGATCTCCAAAGAGGATGTAATCTACATACTAAATAGTGAGTTTGAACTCATTTACCCAAAAACCAAACTGGTTAATAATATCCTCGAAGTAAGCACCTTGGACCTGAACGGGGATGGTTTGAAGGAAGTTATACTGGGCTCAAAGAATGGAGTTTATATACTAAACAGTAGATTTGATATGGTAAAGAACAAATATGAAACAAATGATGATGTACATGGGATTTATCTTGCAGACTTAGATGGGGATGGAGAAGATGAGATCATCTTTGGTTCTGGGAGTTATATTTACATGATTACGAAGCAAGGGGATTTGAAGGATAAATTTTACGTAGGTCAGGAGATTGATAAACTTATTCTGGAAGATCTCGATTATGATGGTTACATGGATATCCTAATTAATTCGGGCAATAAGATATACCTCTTTGAGAATAAAGAAAGTAAGGAATCTAGGATAAGGGATGCAGCTGAAAGATACTATAGAGATGCAAAGGGTTATTTTGAAGTCGGTAGATACGATGACGCCAATAAATCCATAGACGAGGCAATAAGACTTTATAAGGAGATAGGGGATATAGCAAATGTAAAAGAATGTGAATCTCTAAAAAAAGAGATTGAATCAAAGATCATTAAAGAGAAAAATGAAAATGCCGATAAGATCGATGAAGTGATTAAGGAAAAGGAGAGGAAAGATATACTTTCTGTATTTGAGATATCTGAAGGTGGTATAAGCATCTTTTTTATCTTTTCTATATTTTTGTTGGTAGTAATAATAATCCTACTGTTATTATTGCTAATAAAAAGAAAATGAAAAGGGAAAAGATTTTGATAGGAACGGCATTGATGATCTTTTTTGTTTTTATAATCAGCAATGCTAACGCTATTTCAGATCGAGACCTCGCAGATGCCTATTATCAACAGGCTAAGGAGGCATATGATGCTGGAGACTGTGTAAATGCCAGTGAAATGGCAAACAGGGCACTAACCCTGTATATAAAGATTAATTATGAAGAGGGTATTTCTAAAACTACAACATTAATAGGAGACATCAATACATGCCTCAAGGAAACTGGTGATGAATTATATGCTACTGCAATGGATTATTATAACAAGAAGGAATATGAGAATTGCATAACATTTGCAAGAAGGGCAAATGAGCAATATTCACATATCCCTGATCCCGTAGGAATGGATAAATGTGAAAAGTTAATTCAAGATGCTGAGAGAGAGATTGAGAAAGAAAAAGTAAAACGGGCTGATGAACTCTATGAAACTGCAATGAGACTCTATGAAGATGAAAATCTTATCGAAGCACCGATAAAAGCTAAGGAAGCCCTTGATATATATACGGAGATCAATAACGATGAAGGCATTTCCAAATGTAATGCATTGTTGTCAGCCATTGATAGAAGGATCTATGAAATAAAACAAGAGGCGGAAACTAACTATAGAAGGGCAAACGATCACTACAAAAAAGCAACAGAAACCGAAAGCTTTGATGATTTTATGAAGGCAAAGGAATATGCTGAAGAGGCAAAGGGGTTATTTGACAAGATAGGTGATAAAGATGGATACGCAAAGAGTAGGGACCTCATCACCATCGTCAACGGCGAAATAGAGAGATTGGAGGAAGAATTTAAAGGAAAGGCAGATTCTTATTATAATGAGGGAATGACGGAATTACTCTACTGCAAAGGAGAACAAGATATGGAGAAAGCAACAGGATTCTGTAATAATGCAAAACAAAAGATAGAGAAAGCAAAATCCATATATTACCAGTTATATGAATGGGCAAAGGACATAAAGGATTACAAAAAAAGAGATGAGAAAAAAAAATTTTACATTGGAAAGATAAATAAATGCGACAATAGATTGAAAGAAATAGAAGATGAAATTGGGAGAAGGAGGGATATAAAAAAGGCAGAAGATTTATTTGTAGATGCTAATACGTTCTTTACTCAGGGTGATTGTAGGAATGCCAGTAGATTTGCGAATGAAGCACGGTCATTATTTGATAAGGCAAATCATTTTCCAGGTGTTTATAAGTGCGAGACACTGATCTATCAAATTAACGAGTGCTTGGAGAAACTGAAAGATGCAGATAGATATTACAAAAATGCTACCACATACTATGAAATAGCAGATCCTGATAATGCAACCATTATGCTAAAAAAGGCGAGACAGATCTATGAAGAGGTTAATAATCAGGAGGGTATTGAGAAATGTAATTCTCTTAAAGAAAAAATAACCGAGATGAGTAAAAAAAAGGAAGATGCAAATCTTCTCATTGGTGAAGCAGAGATGTACTTTGAACAGAATAGATTTGAGGATTCAATTAAAGCGGCAGAAAAGGCAAAAGCGATCTACGAGGAAATCAATTATGAAGAGGGAGTATCAAAGGCAAAATCTCTGATTGAGGATAATAAAAAGATGATAGATATACATAGTAGGGAAGCAAAAAGGAATATGATGATAACAATTGGGGCAATATTGCTCGCTATTACACTCAGTATAGCAAGTTGGTGGATCAGGAAAGCACAGAAAAAGAGGATGGAGAGGGGGAGGTTAGAAAGCGAAAGAAGAAGATTGGAGGAGGAGCTAAGACGCAAAAAAGAGGAGGAAAGGAGGAGGGAGGAAGAGAGGAGGCGAGAATTAGAGATTGAAAGGAAGAAATTGAAGGCTATGGTAGAGGAAGAAATGAAACGCTTGGAAAGGGAAAAGAGAAGGAAATGAAGATAAGGAAATGACACCATGACGTTAACTTTGTTAATGCACTGCTGCATTCCTTATCAGCACTAATGACACATTAATTCACGCTTTGTTAGTGGCACTGATGCTTAAACATTTCACCAATATAGAATCAACAATCTAAGAAAGAAATGAAGATGAAGAAAAAGATTCTTGACATATTAAAGAGACGGGGGATAGTTTATCCATCATTTGAGATCTATGGTGGGGCGAGTGGCTTCTATGATTATGGCCCCATTGGCTCGAGGATAAAACACAATATAGAAAACTTGATCAGGGAATATTATGTAATTGGAGAGGGTTGTTTTGAGGTTGAATGCCCCACACTTTCCCCAGAGAAGGTATGGATCGCTTCAGGTCATGTAAAGAATTTTACCGACATGTTGACAGAATGTTTGAAGTGTGGTGAATCCTACAGGGCAGATCATCTAGTGGAGGAACATCTTGGGATTTCTTGTGAAGGAAAATCAATAGATGAGTTGTATGAATTAATTAGAGGGAATGAGATTCACTGCCCTAAATGTAATGGTACTCTTGATAGGGTCTATCATTATAACCTGATGTTCAAAACTGAGGTAGGTCATCCTGGAAAAATCTGGTATCTGAGACCCGAGACTGCACAGAGTACATATCTGGCCTTCAAGAGATTATGGGAAATTGGAAGGAAACAACTTCCTATGGGAGTTTTACAAATTGGGCGTTCTTTCAGAAATGAAATATCCCCAAGACAGGGAATGATCAGGTTGAGAGAATTTAATCAGGCAGAGATTCAATTCTTTGTGGAGCCTGAAAAGAAATTTAGTGAGAGATTCCATGAGGTCTCAAATATAAAAGCAAAAATGGTGACCAAGGATGAAAAAGAGGTTGTAACTTCATTAGCCGACGCCCTAAGGATGGGTATTATAAAAATAGAAATGATCGCATACTTCTTGGGGAGATCCATACAACTCTTTGAGGAGATGGGAATCAAGAGGGATTCATTAAAATTAAGGCAGCATAAAGATGAGGAAAGAGCGTTTTACTCCAGCGACACCTGGGATATAGAATTCGTGAGTGAAAACCTCGGGAGGATTGAACTGGTTGGGATCTCTGACAGAACAGACTATGACCTAAGGGCTCATATGAATCTAAGCGGTGAAGACATGACCGTGAATTATGAAGGAAAGAAATTCATTCCCCATGTAATTGAGGTGGCATATGGGATTGACAGACCATTTTATTGTGTTCTGGAATCATGTCTTGTAGAAGAAAAGGAAAGAACATATATGAAATTTCCCAGGAGGATAGCACCTTATCTCGCAGCAGTTTTTCCATTAGTAAATAAAGATGGTATTCCCGAAAAATCCAGAGGGGTATTTGAACTGCTTAGAAAGAACAGGGTTTATACGCTCTATGACCAATCTGGAAGCATTGGTAGGAGATATGCCAGGGCAGATGAGATCGGAATTCCATTTTGTATTACAATCGATTATGATACACTAGAAGATAACACAGTTACCATTAGAGACAGAGACACAAAAGAGCAGAAGAGGGTGAAAATCGATGAAGTGGTGGATTATATTGTAAAAGTTTAAAATGTAAATCTAAAAGAAAGATCTATAGATGGATGTAAATCTCATCAAATATCTTCTCCTGCGTCAATCTTAATCTTTGCGTGTTTGATAAATGGAGTAGTGAAATGAAGGTGGATATTATCTCATCCCTCCCATGAGCGATCTCCGAAAACAGAACTACATCTTTACTGGAAAGGATTTCCATTACCCTCCTATAGGTCTCTTCAATCAACTGCTTTATATCTCTATTCAGAGGGATTATCAATTTCTCAGTATTTTTTTCCTTAATTTTCTTCCTTATTACCCTATCCTCCAAAACCTCTTGTATGGCAGAAATCAATTCCAATGCGGTTAGTCTTCTCTTAGGCACCCTCTTTGGTCTTACTACTAAATTAAGTAATTTATCACCATTTCCTCCTTGGGCTTTGGTATCAGAATCTAAAACGAAATCTAAACCACCCATTGCCAGTTCAGAATCCACAGAATTCCCAATACATTCCTCATCGTTTGGATCATAATCGATCTCTGTAAAACCCATCAATTGTGATTTCATTCTTAAGAGGACAGAACTTACTATAAGCACGTTGGCAGGAATTCGAAAATTCATCTCCTCCATCTGCTCTACCTTTTCTGCATACCTGGTCGCGAGTTCTGCAATCTCTATATCCCATGGGTCCATGGTGCTGATTATCTCATACAGAATATCCTTCCAGAAGGATCTTCTAAACATATCATCCAGGTCTACTTTCTTCATACTCTGTATATTCTCCATTTTTACCTTTTTCTCTAAGTCTCTAAGATGGTGGTGTTAATTAATCTATCAATCTAGTATAAATACTTTTATATCTTGTTATAGATTTTTAATTGTGATGAAAAATGAGGATATTTGGTGAAATCCCCTTTCTGGGAGAAACTAGAGAAAAAAAGACACTGATGAAAATAAAGAAACATTTAGAAACAACATATCGGGTAATCAAAGAATTGGACAATGCATTTGAGGCACTTGAAAAAGAGGATTATGAATTATTGAAAGAAAAACAAAAGAACGTGGCTTCATTGGAAAGAGAGGCTGATGAACTTCGGAGGGAGATCGAGGAGGATCTTTATTCCGGTGCCTTTCTTCCAATCAGTAAGAGCAGGATACTGGATTTTGCAGAGAAGGTAGATGAGACCGCAGATGCCGCTGAGGATGCCTCAAAACTGTTAACCTTTCTGAAAGGGGATGAGATACCTCACGAACTTCCATCGCTTCTTAGAAATGAGATAAAAAAGGCAATGGATAGCGTAAAACTGTTAAAGGAAAGTGTCGATAATATCGAAGACCTGGAGAAGGTTAGAGGGATTATAAAAAAGATTAGGATAAATGAACATGAGTCAGATAAGACAAGTTACCAGGCATATAATCTTTTATATGGAGAAGAACGAGACCCTAGATCATTACAATTATTGTCAAAATTGATAGAATTTATAAGTGAGATCTCCAATAAGGCCGAAGATGCCTCAGATTCACTTTCCCTGATAGTTTTAATGCACAAGGCTTAGAGATAAGGCAATGACAAAGAGATAGATCAAGGTGCCTCATTCCTTAGTTACAATCAGGCTAAATTCCCTATTAACTGGATCATAGCTAGTAATGGTACATTTGTAATCTCCAAGACCTATGTAAGACATGCCGTGTTTTTTATTAAGGTCATAGGCTTTACTTCCTATAGAATACTTACCAATTTGACATTTTAGTTTGGCCTTATCATCACCTACACTCTCGATAGTAACCACAACATCCTCACCTATCCTCGCTTTCTGACTTAAACCTAAGATAAATTCTTCACCCAGTTCTACATCCTTAGACGCCTCTTCAACAGTTGTAGTAGTTGTAGGAGCAACTGTTGTCGTGATAATACCATTCTTCAATGTTGTAGTTATCACATCTGGAACTGTAGTTGTAGGAGCAACTGTTGTTGTCGGTAATTTAGCGGGCTGTCCAATGCACCCCATAAATAAAATGATGGATGTAACAGCCAATCCTAAAATTATTAATACTCTTATGTTCCATTTTTATCTCTTTATAATTCTGGATAGAGTTCTCCAAAGGCTGTCATTGCTGTTACCCCCGTAATAAACAATCCTGCAGCACTTCCCACATACGGGACAAAAAGAGCTATTAAATTCACCACAAGAGAATATATAACCATAACTATCCACACTACAATATAGTTGACCTTAAATGCTTTTCTGAATATTTTCCCAAGTCTAAAGGCTGCTCCAAAGCTGTCGCTGCTTACAAAAGATATTAATGCCAAAGGTAGTAGATAGGCAGCTATTAACATCAATACAAGTACTATTATAACGCCAATACTCATCATGCCTGCTAGCATTCCACTTATGTCGGCTGGTTGTCCTGTAGCAACACCCCCCTGAACAGCACTCAATGCAGTGGTTATTACTGTAAAACCCATTACAATGAGTACTATCAAAGCGGGTAGCATGTATATAAATCCAATTACTATAGCCATCAATCCCTTAACAAACAAATTTCCCCACTCTTCCCATTCTGGAAGTTCAAACTTTTTTTCCATAGCATTGGCACACTTTAACTGATAACCAATTGCCATAAAGTTCACGATAGGTATCAACTGTATTACAATACCTATCAACAGTTTCTTTACATCAGAAAAAGGTCTTTTTATTGCCTCACCATAATCTACCATTTTTATTACCTCCTGCCATGTTGATATATCGATACAGTTTAACTATTTTCCATTCTAATATAAATACTTATCGTAAGTTCGATGTTGGTGAGATTCCATCAACATTCGAATTCATCACAAATCAAAAAATATGGACCTCATATCAATCCTGATCTTATTGGCAGCGATTTTTGTTGGTTGGAGTATTGGTGCCAATAGTGCATCTAATGCCATAGGTACATTGGTGGGTCCAATGATCATTGATTTCAGAACTGCGGCAATCTTAGTAGCTATATCGATGTTGATGGGGGCATTATTGCAAAGTGGCGCCGTGATAAAGACCATCGGAGAGGATATAATACCACGGGAGGATCTGGAAGGGAATAAAATAGTGACACTATCTGCCCTCCTCGCCACGGCCATTTTTGTGGGATTGGTAACCTCAAGGGCAATTCCAGTATCTGCAAGTCATGCAATTGTTGGTGCATTAGTTGGTTCGGGTATCTCAATTGGTATATTAAAAGAAATGAATATCTTTCTCATATTAAAGATATTTCTCTCGTGGTTTCTTACGCCGATATTCTCACTTATTCTAGCATTTATGATCTATGAATTCTTCATGATACCAATTTCAAAAAGGATAAGTTTGGTGACATTTAGTGAAACATTTAGACTCCTGGTTATAATTGGAACTGTTTTTATTGCTTATGGTTTAGGTGCGAATAACGTGGGGAATTCGGCTGGTTTGGTAATAGGTTCTAATATTCTCGGTGATAGGATAATTACATTGATCATAATGGGCATAGCCATGGGCTTGGGGATAATCTCCTTTAGCAAAAAGGTGGTGAATACCGTAGGTAGAAATATAACCCTAATAGACCCAATGACGGCATTTACAGCACAATCTTCAGCCGGCATTGTTATCTATTTCTTCACCCTGCTGGGAATTCCCATCTCTGCAACTCAGGCCATCATAGGAGGATTGGTTGGGGCAGGTATAACAAAAGGGTCGGGGATGGTAAATAATAAACTCGTGATGAAGATCTTCATAGGCTGGATTATAACACCTTTTAGTGCGGCAGTACTCTCCATATTAATTTATAAGATTTTGATGATGTTCTGATGATTTTTTCCATTCCAATCTAATATTAGAATACTCATACTATCAATTATAATGAATCATAATGAATCCAAGAATCGACCCATGGGGAAGTGGTGACATAGAGGATTACCAGAATCTATTCAGGGAATTCGGCATAGAATCCTTTGAGAGATTCAGGAAGAAATTCCCCGACAACAGGTATATAAGAAGGGGCATAATCTTCGGTCATAGAGATTTTGGAAGGATTTCCGATGCCATAGAAAAAAAGAAGCCATTTGTGATGATGACTGGTTTGATGCCATCTGGGAAATTTCATCTTGGCCATAAGATGGTTGTGGATCAAATTGTGTGGTATCAAAAGATGGGGGCGGAGATATTTTTGTGTTCTGCAGACCTCGAAACCTATACTGTCAGGGATATTGACCTGAAAACTGCAAGAGAGACTGCTATAGGGGAATATTTGACAAATTATGTCGCTCTTGGTTTAACAGAAAAGAATCTCAGATTTTGGTTTCAAACAGACTATAAGGTGCCTTATTACCGGTTTCGTGACATCCTGTCCAAGAGGGTTACCTTCAATGAACTGAAAGCCATTTATGGTGATCTAACCCCGGGAAAAATTTTCTCAATAATAACCCAGGCTGCCGACATCCTTCATCCACAACTAGAAGAATTTGGTGGTCCTCGCCCAACGGTCGTTCCAGTTGGGGCGGATCAGGATTCCCACATGAGACTGACAAGGGATCTCGCCTTTAGGTTTCGGAAGGAATTCAAATTTATTCTGCCCTCTTCCACATACCATAAATTCATGCATGGTCTTCATGGAGGAAAGATGAGTTCTTCTGACCCCAAGTCTTATATAGCATTGACCGATGATTTCGAAACAGTAAAAAAGAGGATTATGAATTCTAAAACGGGTGGGAGATCTACTGCCAAAGAACAGAAAGAAAAGGGGGGAATTCCAGAGGATTGCATGATATATGAGTTATTTCTCTATCATCTTGTTGATGATGATAATGAACTGGAAGAAATTTACAGAGATTGTAAATCGGGAGGAAGAAAATGTGGAGAATGCAAGAAGATCTGTGCAGAGATGATGATCGAATTTTTGAAGGAGCATCAGAAAAAAAGGAGGGAAGCAAGAAAGGTTGTGGAGAGGATCTTGGAGTAAATCCAAATAAAACATGGATTTGACACTACTCGACTTTACAGAGGGGAATTTTATAGTTAAGGACGGATATGTTGAACATAGAAATATAAAACCAGACACCATAGAGGCAAAGGATTTTCAGTTGAAGATTGCTAATAGAGCACTACGGCAAAACACACTGGTTGTTTTACCAACTGGTTTGGGAAAAACAATTATCGCTGCATTGGTCGTTGCGGAAATTCTATCCAAAAAGGATTCTAAAGCATTAATACTCGCACCTACGAAACCATTAGTAAACCAGCACAGGAAGACATTCAAAAGGGTTTTATCTGTAGATGGTGAGATGGCAGTTTTTACAGGCAGTATGAAGCCAGATAAGAGACGTGAAGTCTGGGATAGATCAAGGATAATTTTTTCTACACCTCAGATAATAAGGAACGATATTAAAGATAGATATGATCTAAATTCTATTGACCTACTGGTTGTTGATGAGGCACATAGAGCCATTGGTAACTATGCCTATGTTCCAATTGCAAAGAACTATAATAGATATGGAGGACTGATTCTTGGCTTAACCGCTTCTCCTGGAGGAAATAAAAAGAAGATAAAAGAGGTGATAGAAAATCTATACATAAAGAATATTGAAGCCAGATCGAGAAGTGATGAAGATGTCAGGAAATATGTAAAGGATATTGAAATTCATTGGCTAAAAACCGATCTTGCAGAAGAACAAAAATTAATCCAGAGACCACTGGAAGAACTTTTATATGAGAAGATAGGGAAACTCCAGCGTAGTGGATTTCTCTCTTATAAACCAATGAGATATGTGTCAAAAAAGGATTTGATAGATGTGAGAGATTCCATACAGAAGAGAATCGGTAAAGGAAAAAAGGGTTACCTCTTTGGTGTGATTCATAACCAGAATATTGCATTACATGTATATAATTGTCTAGAACTCTTGGAGACACAAGGGGTTAAACCTCTAAAGGACTATCTCAACAGGCTATTTGAGAAAAAGGATCTAAGTAAGGCTGAAAAGAGTTTAATCAATGATGAAAGGTTTAAGAAGGCATACGACCTAGTTAAAGATGTCAAGAGATCACACCCCAAGATTAATGTTCTGATGGATGTGATAAAGAAACAACTAAATGAAAAATCAGACTCACTCATTATTGTATTTGCTCAATACAGGGATACAATAGACGATCTGACCTCAGTATTAGAGAAATTGCCAAATGTAAAACCAGTCAAATTCATAGGTCAGGCATCAAGACACGGAAAGGGTTTATCGCAGGATGAACAAATTAAGATCTTAAGTAATTTTAAAAACAAATTATATAATGTCTTGGTTGCCAGTTCGGTGGCCGAGGAAGGCATTGACATACCCCAAGTAGATCTAGTAATATTTTACGAGCCAATTCCTAGTGAGATAAGAGCCATACAGAGGAGGGGTAGAACTGGACGCTCCAACATAGGAAAGGTTAAAGTTCTAATAACTAAAGACACAAGGGATGAGGCATATCTCTACGCAGAAGAACGTAGAGAGGAAAGGATGCATAAAATTATAGAATGGCTTAAAAACCTAAAAAATGACAGACGAATACATTGAATGGATTCATGAATGCAGGGAAGTATTTCCCAAATTCCTGGGAAGAACTACGAGGGGATAATTCAGCACAGAGAGATAGATCCCGAGGCTTTATTGTTATCGGGTAAACGCAAATTTGAAATCAAGATCGATTCCCTCGTATTATCCGAGGTCAAAAAATGGAACCACTAAGCAAAAGGGAAAAATTTGAAAAATTCTGGAGCGTCCTGGAGAAGGATAAGGGGTTTAATAAACTTCCGAAGAAGGAATATACGAAGAGGGTTTTCCTGATTGCTATGAATATGGCCCTCGATATATTTTTCTCTTAAAAAAGAAGGAGGATCTTCCTGCAAATTCGATTAAATTTGATTATCTAAGATGGATATAATGGTTAAGCCCTCTATTGAATTGCGAGGTACAGTAACTGCCCCGCCAAGTAAAAGCTATACCCACAGAGCTATTATTATCGGCTCACTTGCTAAAGGGGGATCCATTATTCAAAATCCATTGATTTCTGATGACACAATGGCGAGTGTTGAGGCATGTAGAAAAATTGGTGCAGAGATTAAGATATTTGATAAAAATAAAAAAATTCAAATAACTGGAATCTCCGGAAAATTAAAAACCCCAAAAGAGGTAATTGATGTTAGGAATTCTGGAACTACCCTGAGAATTATGACTTCTATTGGTGGTTTATGTCATGGAAAGGTTATTTTAACGGGTGATGAGTCAATCCGGAGGAGACCCATGCAGCCTCTTCTGGATGCACTTGAACAATTGGGTGTTAGGACAACATCAGTGGATGGGAAACCACCAGTAACTGTTCAAGGGCCCTTGAGGGGAGGGGACTGTAGAATTCGCGGGGATATCAGCTCTCAGTTTATCTCTGGATTACTGATTAGTGCACCACTCGCTGCGAACGATACGAAGATAGAGATAATTACGGAATTGAAGTCAAAACCATACATTGATCTGACCCTGGATGTGATAAAAAAATTTGATGGAAGAATCGAAGTTAAGAATAATAATTTTTATGTAAACGGAAATCAAACCTATAAAGGGGGCATATATAGAATTGAAGGCGATTATTCATCGGCAGCCTTTATATTGGCTGCGGCGGCACTGACAGAATCTGAAGTTACCATAAAGAATCTGCTCAGAGATTCAAAACAAGGGGATAGAAGGATCATTGAAATTTTGAAAAACATGGGGGTGGATCTGAAAACCAAGGAAAATGAATTGATTATAAAAGGTGATGGAAAACTTTCCGGGATTGAGATTGATCTTTCCCAGAATCCGGATCTCGTTCCGATAGTATCTGTTCTTGGATCATTCGCTAAGGGGAAAACTATCATAAAGAATGTGGAGCATCTTCGCTACAAGGAATGCGACAGACTTAAAGCCATGAGTAACGAGTTGGAAAAGATGGGGGCAAGGATTAAAGAGGGAAGAGATTATCTGTGGATTAAAGGGATAAAGTCATTAAAAGGTGCAAGGGTTCATGGCTGGAATGATCACAGAGTAGTGATGGCGTTGGCAATTGCGGGATTGAGGGCTGAAGGTGAAACCAATATTGATACTGCAGAGTCCATTTCGGTATCATTTCCAGAGTTTGTTGATTGTCTAAGACAGTTGGGTGCGGATTTATCCTACAGCAGGGGATAAACATAAAGTAACTGATGGAAAGAAGCAGAGCAAGAAGGTCAGCTATGAGGAAACAAAACCAGTTTTGCAGAACACGCCAATAATGCCAGAAAAGTTTTTCACTGATGCAATAACAGTGCACAAAACAAGGCCAGGGATCTCGGTGAGGAGAACGATCACGGTTCTCTAACCAGAATCAGATCAGAGATAGAAGTCATCAGTTAGTGCTGACTATTTACCTTTTGGTTGGTTTTTGTCTCGGGAAGGTCAGTTTGGTGATGCTCAAGAAGAGCAGCACCCAGATCAAAGCTATAAAGCAAAACCTAAAAACAAATTTAATCACAAAAATAGATTAATTATGCGTAGGGCTAATTCTTAGTTAATAGAGCAATTCGAGAAATAATATAAAAAATTCTAACACGGACTCTCCTCAACGATCTTTATAATTTAACTTAGTCTTCTGAATCAAAAACCAATACACAAACAACTCTTTTTCTAGTTCTTCATAGTTATCAAATTTCTTTGAAATAATAGACCAGAAATTTTTATTGTGTTTTTTCTCAATTAGGTGAGCTAATTCGTGGAAAATCACGTATTCAATCAAGTTTAGAGGTAGGTACCTCATCAACTTATTTATAGTTAAATTCTTCTTTGAACTACAACTTGCCCATTTAGTCCTCATTTTCCTAAAGTATATCTTGTTGAACTCAAGACTCATGTCCTCAGAAAACCCTTCTACTATCGAATAGACAAGTTCTCTAAATTCTTTTTCTGTTCTATCAAAGATCTTTTTATCCTTGGATGCTTCCAAAGATCTCCTTATGAAATCTTTCTTTTTATATATCCAACTTTTGTGTTTCTCTATAATCTCTTCAGGATTATGGTCCTCAGATAGTATAAGAACCAGATCTCCAGTTTTGAATTCAAGTCTAGGATACTTAACATTCCTGTATATTTTTTTGTAATCTATATCACATCTCATAGTTCTTCACGTCATCAATCATTTTCTCATAAAGTTCATCGAGCTCATCTAAATTAATACCAAATCTCTTTACATATTGTCTCAAAAATCTACGGATCTTTCTTTCCACCTTTTTCCTAGCAGTCGTCTGATTAATCCAACCAGGAAACATCTCTTCCTTTAACATATCTGAGAGTTCCTTAACATCCTCAATAAGTTCATCTTTTTCGCCAAATTTCTCTTCAAGTGTCAATAGTAGAGAGTATTCTGTATTAGAAAAATTCAGTTCTTTTTGCCTTTTTGTAAGCTTATCCATCTCCTTTAAGATCTCAACACCATCCCTATAGATTCTCTCATAATCCTTTGTTTTTTCTCTCCACAATTCCAGCAATTCCTCTACTTTCTCTATCAACGATCTGTAGATTGGATTTCTATGCTTGTGCACCAAAACAACCCTATTGAGTGTGAACAGAATATTCACTGCCTTTTCCTCCTTGCTCTCGACTTTCTTTTCTAGGTTTCTAAGATAATTATCATCAAATTCAATTACTGGCAATTCCTTATCCAGTTTCTCTATTTTCGTTGTTTTGTAGATGAACCTCAAACTTTTTTCAAAATATTTCTTCACATAAGCCTCATAACTTGGCCTTTTCAAAACCGTTTTCATGTAATACACATAAACCGCAGAAATCCATCTATATTCATCAAGTTTGTCCAATTTAGTCTCATCGGAACCCAAAATCTCAAAAATACGTCTTAATTTACCATATTTTTCGACGAATTCCTTTTCCCTGTCCTCATCTAGAGTAATGATTTCAATAGCCTTCAATAAAGTCTTCCTATCATCTTTCTTATCGATACCTTCAAACATTGCCATTATCTCATCCATGAGCAGATTGAATTCCTCTCTTATATACTCAAGACTGTATAACGATCCACGTATATCTTTCTTACTGTACATCTCAAGTGCTTTATGGAACTCCTTTAGAACGCCAACATAATCTACAACCATTCCATATTCCTTTAACCCCTTGTATGGTCTATTAACTCTGGCAACAGCCTGGAGCAATCTGTGTTCCTTAAGTGGTTTATCTAAATACATGGTCTGAAGAATAGGTGCATCAAACCCGGTAAGAAGCATATCAGTAACAATCAGTATCTTAGGTAAATCATCTTCCTTAAACTTTTGAACGATGTCATCCTTTATCTCCTTCACATCTTTCCCCTTAAATCTCTCCTTCAATTTTTTCAGGTAATTCAGTATATCCCAAGAGTCTTCTCTCCCGTAGGTCATTACCACCTCGGAATACTCCTTTGGCAGATACTTATCTAGCGCCTTCTTATATTTAATACAGGCCTTCCTACTCGCCGCAACAACCATCGCCTTGAACCTTCCATCAACATTCTCCATAAAGTGTTTACTAATATCTTCAGCAACCTTCTCTATTCTGCTCTCATTTTCCAGAAACATTACGATAGGATTAAGTCTTCTTCTCACTTTTCTTTCAACTTCATCCCTCACTTCCTCAGGAATTTCCTCAATCTCGACCTCCAAGAACTTTCTGAGCATATCCTTCTCCAGATGAACCTCGTTCTCTAATCTGGGTTGATACGCAATCTTCACAGTAAACCCATCCTCTATCGATTCAGTAATAAAATATCTATCAAGATAAGGCTCTTCAGGGGGATAGCTAAATTCTCTATAGGTATCTCTATCCCTCTTAGATATGGGGGTTCCAGTAAGTGCAAATTTAAACGCATTTTTTAGAATCTTATTCATCTGTGCAGCAAGCAAACCATACTGCGTCCTATGTCCCTCATCTATAAAACACACTACATTTTCTCTATTCATTATCGTTTCCTGTTCCTCCGATTTCCCCTCTATCTCCCTTTGCAGTTCTTTCAGGTCATCCGGCCTGAACTTATGTACCAATGCTATAAAAACTCCTCTCTTCCCTCTGTAGTTATCATATCTCAAAAACTTCTTTAGATCCCTTATAGACCCAATAACCTCTGCGTCCATAATATCCAGAGAAAAGAATTCAGTATAGAATTGATCCTCAAGTTCCAATCTGTCAACAATAAAGAATATAGTTGGATTTTCCAATTCTCTAGTATAGTACAATTTATGTGCCGCAAATATCATTGTCAAGGTCTTTCCCGAACCCTGCCAATGCCATATCAATCCTCCTTTCTTCTCCTCTTCACCTTTGATATTCCTCAAAACTCTATTTACCATCTTATTGGCTGCTCTGTACTGCATATACCTCGTAATAACCTTTGTCTCATTACCTGACTCAACCCTACAGAAAAGAAAATTCCTTATGATATCAAGCAAAACTTCTGGGGAAAGCATCTCTACTGTAGCATCTATGGAGTCCTTTTTCCCAGACTTCCATTGATGAATCTTTACTCCCTCCTTCTGCCAAGGAACTATAGGAAAGTATTTTGCAACCCTTTCAGCAGCAACTCCTATCTGCACATACTTATACAACTCAGGAACGGTCTCCTCATAATCCTTTATCTGCTTATAAGCATTATACCAACTTTGACCTATACTCGTTGGATTCTTGCACTCTATACTCACCAAGGGAATACCATTCACATAAAGGATTATATCAGTTCTGATCCTTTCCTTCCCATCATAACTTACCTGTCTACTGACAATAAATTCATTATTCTCCAACTCATCAAAATCAAACAGCTGCACATGTTTCAAAACCTTCTCCTTTTCAAATTTTATCAAAACCCCAAATTTATAGAAGTTCAGAATCTTCTTAGCGTCTTCGCTTCCAGCAGTTCTTAATTTCAACTCGTTCAATACGTTCTTTATTTCCTCCCCTCTCAATCCTTTACCCCTGTTTATCCTCTTCAATGCATCTATCAAATTATTAACCAGCAATGGCTCTTCAAAACTCTCTCTTCCCAGATCCTCGGCATTAACGTATTTCCATCCCTTTTCTTGCAATTTTTCAACTATGTAATCCTCAATTACTGATTTTTCTGTGAACGGCATTTTAATTATTTTTCCCTCTCAAATCCCTCAGGCACTTTATCAATATCCTCCTTCTCTGAGGAAAATCCAAATGGTACCATAAAATTTCCCTTCCAGCCCTTTAACCTCTTTAGAAATAGAAATACCTCAGTTATTAATTTAGAAATTAATGGAGGCCCGGCATTCCCTCCAAAGAGGTCATACCGGGGACTTAAACTATAAATATATGTGTATATAGGTATATAAATACTTATGTCAACATTTCGTTTTCTTTCATCGTACTTTACATAAATCTCTTCAACCTCATTTTTCATTTTCTTTCAAAAAGTTAGTCAAGTATAAAATTCTAAACTTTGTTGGAGGGTGTGCTAATATGACTTTTCTAAAAAGTATATCAT
>Ga0190362_1000020_pt1 | contig 19135 bp, 17 predicted proteins | sample 48721856_MG_FD_163437 | JGI IMG/M metagenome (GOLD analysis project Ga0190362, IMG submission 163437) | Hydrothermal vent microbial mat bacterial communities from Southern Trench, Guaymas Basin, Mexico - 4872-18-5-6_MG | ecosystem: Environmental > Aquatic > Marine > Hydrothermal vents >...
GCATAGAATTTTCCCCAGCTTTTCAGATTATCTGGATTGATCTTAACGGATGTTATATTGGAATAAATCAATGAAGAGAAGGAGATCGGTTTTTTCTTCCAGGTTATGGTTCCTTCTTCGCCAGCATCACCCTTATGCCCAGATCCAGTTTTACCGCCCATTACCGATACCTCTCCAGAACCTGATTTGATGCTGTATAATATAGAGATTCTCCCACCACTGCCACCACCGCCTCCACCGTCTATACCCCTTCCCTTCTGTCTATCATTTCCACCGTTGCCTCCATTGGCAGTTATTCTACCATTAAGCCTGAGATTGTCAGTAATTATGAAGATGCTACCACCACTTCCCCCTCCTCCTCCACCAGTTCCATCGTTCTCGGCGGAGTCTTCACCATCATTACCATCGGCTGAGATATAACCATTTAGTATGATTTCCTTAGCCTCTATTTTTACAGCACCACCGCCAAGACCCCCCGCTCCAGGTAGACCACTGCCCGGTTCTCCAGAGGCTGCACCACCATTACCTCCTATGGAGCCCAAGTCTGATGGTTCTTCCTTAGAACCATAGTACATCCCGCCAGATCCAGCAATTGTAGTTTCGTCATTTCCCCCATTACCTCCTTTTCCTCCATAGCCGCCACCACCACCACCCGAACCGAGAGGTCCAAAATAAGCTACACCGGTACTTTTGCCATTACCCCCCTTTCCTTTCTCTGAATTACCCTTCCCATCCACATTTATCCCGGAATTTTTATCTATGATCAATTTTCCCCTTACCTTCAGATCCAGTTTTTTTCCAACGCTGGTGGTTATCATTCCACCCTCCTTTATATATACCTCATCGAATGTATGGGAACCATCCAAAACGATAGTAGAATCCACCTCCAATCTGCTGATGTTGATAAAGGCATAACTTTCATCTTCATCTATACTCATACCAGAATATGAATCAATCTTTGTCCAATTGGAAAATTCATCCATCCACAAAAACAGCCTTGAGGGATGCTCTATCTCTATCCTAACTTTATCTACATTAACGCCTCTAGGAATTGTAATGTTTGTTTCGGAGTTTAGGCCACCATTTTTTGGAAATGAAATTTTCTTAGTAGTGGAACCATCAGAGAATTTTGTAAGGATAGAACAAGAAGGCTGTACAGGGGTAGGAGGTTTACATTCAAAGGGCAACATATCATTCTGTATTGCATAATCAAAGCCAGGTATTGCAATTAGAGCCAGAAAGAGAATTATCACAGGGTATTTAATTTTACTTCCTATTCTATCCTTTTCCAGTATATCATCCTCTCTTAGATATTTGAATACAAGGAATACTATCGTTGTGAGGGAAATAAATGCTATGGGAAACCAGATAAATCTCAGGATGGTGCAGATTAGCATATCTTCCATAAATATATATTAACTATCGGATTTATTAACTATTGAAGATAGCCAGAAAGCTGAACATATTTGCAGGATAAGGAACATAAAACCCTATGACGTGGAGATAATAGCGGAATGTGAAAAAGAAGATCTGAAAAAATTTATAGAGGAGATAAAGATCAGGAAGTTCCCAATATACTAGCTTTAGCAAAGAAGAGATCTTAGTGCGATTAGAACTCAGGATTTAACCAATTCCTTAAGTATCTCTTGATGCAATGTATTTTCAAATTTCACTACATCGTGTATTGGATAGACATTCATGGGAAAACCATTCAATTTGGATAGAAATTGTTCCAGGCCTTGATGATACCTCCTGGATGGAACTATAACCTTCACCAGTATCTTGCCATCAAATGTTCTGAAGATATTTCTTGCCTCGTCAAATTTTGAGATTTTGTCTGCGATCTTTCTGGATTCAGAGGGTGGCGCGTCTATAACTATAAGCCCCATCTGAAGCCCCAATTCGTGGGGATGAAGAATGGCAGAGAATTTCTTAATAATTCCTCTCTCCACTAATCTCTCGGCCCTTGTAAAAACAGTAGTATGGGGGACTCCAAGATTTTTTCCAAGTTTCCTAAAGCTCATCCTCGCATCGTCTTGGAGGTATCTAATGATCTCCAGGTCCAGTTTATCGATCTTCAATTTTTCACCCTATCTTTTTCATTAAATATCCATATAATATACATATATAGGTAAATAATATATAAAAATCAAGATAAAAATTTGTTATATATTTATTAGAATTCAGATAATATAAATAGTTAAAACTATCATTTAAACTATCTTACCCCTTCTCAACCACTCTAAATCGCTGATATAGAGCTCTCTAATATCCTTTAAGCCAAGATTCAGGGCCACAACCCTGTCCAAGCCAAGACCCCACGCTAAGACGGGACAGTCGAAGCCCAGCAATGGCTTAACCACCTCCGGTCGAAAGATTCCAGCACCACCCAGTTCTATCCATTCACCCCTTTCTTCTATAAAAACCTCGGGCTCAACACTCATCTCCGTATATGGGAAATATGCTGGTCTAAATCTTACCTTAGAGCCCATATGGTCATAGAATTCCTTTAGTATTCCAAGCAGATTTCTGAAATTTACATTCTCATCAACTACTATGCCCTCAACCTGATAGAACTCGGGCAGATGTTTATAGTCAATTGATTCATTTCTAAAGACCTTTCCTATGCAGAATACTTGTGTTGGAAGATCCTCCATTCTTATTTTAGTTAGATACCTACCTGTCACGGCTGTGGTATGGGTCCTCAAAATAGGCTTTTTTGCCACCTCTTCGCTCCATTCATAACCCCAGCCGGTAGATCCAGTTGTCCAGCCATCTTCATGCGTTCTCTTCACACTTGCCTTGAATTTTCCAAAGTCGGGTATTTCAATCTCCTTTGGATTTTTCAGATAGAATGTATCGTGCATGTCTCTGGCTGGATGATCCTGTGGTTGGAATAATGCATCGAAGTTCCAAAATGCACTCTCAACCAATGGACCCTTGATCTCCTTAAAACCCATCTCACAGAATATTTCTCTAATCTTTTCAATCAACCTCTGCAATGGGTGCCTCTTGGCTGGAAATTCTGGCTTCACATAAATGTCAATATCATAGGGCCTGAATCTCATTTCTCTCCATCTCCCAGAAATGAGCGTTTCCGGGGTTAACTGGGAAATTGCTTTAACCCTTGCAGATTTTCCAATCTTCAAACCCTTTTCGGTGGGCAGGAGCCAAATACTTTTTTTCTCAGAGATCTTTATGACATCCTTTCTCTTTCTTAGGAGTTCTAGACCTTTCATCAGATGTTCATCCAATTCCTCAGAATTTATCCTTTCCCTTTTCTTCAAAATCTCCAAGAGTTTTTCATCCTTGGTTTTCTCTCTGTTCAAAATCTTTATAATACCTTTCTCAAATCTTCCTTGTTTCTTTTTACTGAGCCATCCCAGAGCAATAGTAATCTCATTCTTGCCGAGCTTATCTTTTAGGTCAGAGATACTCCCTTCATCCTTGATTATCTCAATTAGTTGTCTTTCAGGCAGCCCTTTCTCAGCATATAATCTCCCCTCTTTACCCAGAGAGATATCCTCGGTAATCTTCTCTTCAATCCTTATCAGACCCTTTGTTGAGAGCCAGGAAGATGCCCTCATTACCGCATCCAAGGGAATCTCCGCCCTCCTTGCGATCTCCTCCGGTTTGGATTTCCTCTTCAGTTCCTTCAGAATCTTCACTTCATGTGGATGTAATTCCATATCATAAATTATTAATGATATTCCTTAATAATATGAATGAAGTTAAACTGAGCGATGAAATCGCTCAGCCACATTGCCGTTAATAGAAATGAAAAACAAAAGAAATGTCAAATTCTACAGAATAAAGGAGGAAATCAGAATTCTTGGAGTAGATGATGCGCCCTTCGATCTTTATAGTGATAAAAAGACCATGCTGGTCGGAGCCGTGTTTAGGGGCGGAAACTGGCTGGATGGCATTCTAAAAACAGAGGTCCTAGTTGATGGAACGGATTCCACAGAGAGGATAGCAGAGATGGTAAACGATAGTAAATTCAAGGATCTTCGCATTATCATGCTGGATGGTCTGAGCTTCGGTGGTTTCAATCTCGTGGACATAGAAAAACTATTCAAGAAAACCAACCTGCCCGTGATTGTGATAGTGAGACATATGCCAGATTTTAAAGCTATAGAAAATGCAATAAAGAATTTGAAGAATAAAAGATTCTATTCTAAGTGTATAAAGAAGGCTGGAAAGCCAGAAGGGGTTGAAACCAGGCCCGGAAAATTTATCTACATTCAACATCACGGTATTTCTCTCAAAGATGCGGAGGAGATTGTTAAATTATCCTCAACGAGGAGCCTGATTCCCGAGCCAATCAGGGTAGCTCATCTCATTGCTTCCGGAATTGTGTTGGGGGAGTCCAGGGGTGGTGCCTAAATTGATAGAACAGATGATTATGTTAACCACCACAGGGTGTTAACAGGTATACCAAGAGTATATAAAAACTACAAAAGCCCAAGAATCCTCAATGCAAGATACGCAGCGTTTGCTCCATTGTCAATACCAACACAGGCTACCGGAACCCTTTTGGGCATCTGTACAATGGAAAGAAGAGCATCTAAGCCACCCAACTTTGAAGATACGGGAACCCCTATAACCGGCTTATCTGTCATGGCCGCTACCGCTCCCGGCAATGCTGCAGCTAAACCAGCGATGCAGATAAAAACCTTGGCATCAGAATTCTTCACTATATCCCTCAGTTTCTCGGGTTTCCTGTGAAAAGAGCAATATTCCAAAGAGTAATCCACTCTGCTCTCCTTCAGAACATCTTCAGCCTTCTTCACAATATCCTGATCAGACTTGCTTCCAGCGATGATTAATATATCTGCCATGTTAATTATTTAAACAAGATGATAAAAATAACAATTCTCGGCTTGGGAAGGATGGGAAAGGAGGTTTTAAGGCAGTGTATAGCGGAGGGCTTTAAAATAGTTTCAGTAATTGAAGCACCAAAAAGCCCTTTGTTGGGAAAGGATGCCGGAACATTGGCAGGAATGGAGCCATTAGGAATCTGGGTTACAAATTCTGAAGATTTATCAGAGACATTGGATGAGGATAAACCCGATGTCACCATTGACTTTACCAATGCTCATGCATGTGTTGAAAATTCAAAATTAGTTTGTGAGAGAGGGATAAACATGGTTATCGGAACTACGGGATTTATTGAATCTGAAATGAAAGAATTGAGAGAGAATATAGAAAAATATAAGACGGGAGCAGTGATCTCTCCAAATATGAGCATCGGAGTTAATGTCTTTTGGGAGATCGTGAGAAGGGCAAGTGAATTATTGAAGGATTATGATATTGAGATAGTTGAGGCACATCATCGTTTTAAAAAAGATGCCCCTTCGGGAACCGCCCTGAAAACTGCAGAGATAATCTCTGAGAAGTTGGGAAGGGATTTAAAGGGTACTGCAATCTATGGAAGGAGGGGGATGAGGGAAAGAAACCCGGGAGAGATTGGAATTCATGCCATAAGAGCTGGGGATATCGTGGGTGAACATACGGTGATATTTGGAACCCTTGGAGAGAGGGTGGAAATAATTCATAGAGCGCATTCAAGAGCAGCATTTGCTAAAGGTGTTGTAGAGGCGGTGAAATTTATTAAAGATAAAAGGGGGATATATGGGATGGATGATGTGCTGGGATTGAGATAAACTTCAATCTGCTGCAGAGGCTTTCTACTTTTCTTTCTGATCGTCAGAATATGTAAAAATGAACAATAAGTGCCATAACTATAACAAAACCTAAAAACAGTATGGTAGCTATCCAATCTACTCTATCACTTCCCTCAAGCTTTGGTAAAAATCTATATATCCCCATCCTCCTATATTAGATATAGATTTAAGGGTATAAAAAGATAATATTTAACTTCAAAATAGGTAGACAGAGCTAGATAAAAAGAAGAAACACAGATAATTGAAGAAGGAAACTGGTTTGGTTAATACCACCCGAACATTCTCTTCCTTTCCATTGGCTTTGAATTCCCCCAATCAATTACCTCCAGACCTTTCATTATCACATTGGGATCCTTCCTGTCACGGGATTTTTTGATTATCTTTAATGGATTTTCCCCCACCGCTTTTTTTGCAATCTCCCCTGTCATCCCCAGAGAGATTCCTATTGAGATTAATTCCCTAGGTGCTCTCAGTGACCATCTATCATCAGCATTAGATGTTATGATTATTGGAACATCATATTTTCTTGCCAGCATGACATTCTGTCTCATTTTCCCCATTATCTGACTTCTTAACATTCCATGAGAATTCAAAATCCTTGAAAAATCTATCTCCAGTGCAATAAATCTCTCAGACATGAATCTTGCCATTATATGATCAACGCCAGAATTTTTCTGATCCATAAAATCCTTATCAATGGTCTCTGGATGGCATAAGATGTCGACTTCCCAGCACTCTGATGCCGCCCTATTGATATCTTCATCTCCGCCATCAACCAGGATGAGATCGGCATATCCTAAAGCTGCTCTGGATTTTCTCCGAATCTCATTGGGAATCTTTGTGGAAATTTTAGCGCCTATGAGAATGTCGATCTTTGATTTTTTCTTTAAACATTCGATCTCCTTAGAGAACGACTTAAAATTGGAATCAAAATCCTCCACCAGGCAGATTCCATTCCAGCCCAAATGCTCGGCAAGTTCTATCTTTTCTTCAAAGTCTTTTGCACTTACATGAAGGTCGTAGTATTTGTGTTTCATTCTCCCAATAAAATCCTACTCAGTACCTCTGGATCCTCTGTCTGGCATTGAAACTCGCAGTAAGGATCACCATTAGCTGTGCATTTGGTCTCCTCTACTATCCACTTTGTCCTAGTAGCCTTATTAAGAACCCCCTCCATTATCCCACCCAGGAACACACATAGCTTCATATGAATGTTTTTCACGCCAGAGGAATATACCGATTCCCTCATTTTTATCGTAATGATCTCTGGATTCAGTTCGGATTCCATTATTCCCATCCTCAGGTCTAAAAACATATTTTTTGTATATTCCAAGGCAGCTGGCAGGTTGTCTATTCCTATTTTTTCCATTATTCTCTCGCCGACCCTTCTTCCGGCCCATTTACATAGTAGCACATGCCCTTTGGATATTGAAAGTAACAGATAATTCAGAGATTGAGACGCCGAAATCGTTAGAAGATCACCCATCTCCTTCCTTCCAGTATCCTTTTCCTTACTGATCACAAGTTCAATACACATGTCTAGTATTCTTCCATACTCCTCTTTTGTTAGTACAGATATCTTTGAATATATCCCCTCTTCGTGTAGATATAGTTCCATCTCGCAGTGAGAATCTCCCTTAGCCACGCACTTAATCTCAATACAGTCCCATAGACCTCCAAAAAGAGCCTCCGCCTGTCCAGAGAGAATACCCATCTCTATACAATTACATGGTTTAGTAAAGTATCCATATTGGTATCTATCTGTGAGGGTTTTAATTATGGCACAACTATTTTCTTTCATAGTATATTTTAACCTCTTTTCTTCTTTGTTTATTTCGATCAGCTTTATAAGTGCGCCACCATTTCTTTGCCAACCCTTCCTTAGTGCTTCTTGTATCCTCTCATTTTGAAAAACCTTCCAGAACAATCCAGTTTTTACCAGAGCGCTAACAAGTGATTTTATTCTCAGGGTTTTGAATGCTCCATCGGCAGTGCAATATCCCATTATCTTTCCAAGCCTGTAAAATTCGTATGCAAATATTGGTGAGAGATAAAGAAATGAGAAAAAACGCAAACCAAAAGAGGCCATATGTTCATAATCCCCCAATTCTGGACGAATGGGTTTGATTTTCGTGTAAGGGCTAACACCGATATTTCTTATAGATTGGAAATTAGAGTATAGGAATTTCCCCTTTCTGTTCCTCTCCAATAGATATTCTACCCAATCTACCTCACGTTTTTTTAATTCGGATTTGGGCCTCATTTTTATAAAATTATAAAAATATGCTTCTGACGCAGTAATAGGGTATCCTGATCAAAAACCACCTTTTGAATTCCCCATAATCTATCCTTCCCGCCGGAATTTCGAGGGCTTTATCGAGTAGGGATCTATTATTGGCAATCACCTTTACAAATATCCCCGGATGTTTATGTATAAGTAGAGATATATCTAGTGCATCTTTTAAATACTTGCCAAAGGCATTACGACATATCCAGTCATACTCCGCCAATTTCTTCTTTGAAAAATCATCCGTTTCGTGCGCATCTACCATAACATTGGTAGCTATCTTTCCGGAATTTATTGCATATGATATGCCCTCTCCAAAGATGGGATCAACAAAACCGGCCGCATCTCCCACTAAGAGGATTCTATCCGAGTATGTTACTCTATCGTAACCACCAAAGGGGATCAGATGTGTATGATATCTCACATTTGTGTCAAGATTTAACATCCTTAGAAAATTTATGAATATATCCCTTGGATTCTTGAATCCAGATAATGCACCGGCAATTCCCACGGAGATATGTTCCTTCTTGGGGAATACCCAGCCATAGCCTCTGGGGGTAGATCCGAAATATGCCCTTACCACATCCGAATCTTTTATATCATCATCTACATCAATTGGTATTTCCGCCTCTAAGGCGAGTGCGAGTTCTCTGGGTTTAAATTTTTCTCGCACATATCTGGATACGATGCTATTGACGCCATCCGCACCAATTACCGCAGCCGTTTTATATGTATTCTTATCTGTTTTGACATCTACGCCATCCTTCGTTAAATCTAACGATCTAACCCGTTCGGAATCTTTTAATTCAGCATCCGCATCTATTGCTTTTTCCGTTAAATACATATCAAATTTATCTCTGGATGTAAGAATAGTTAACCTATAAGGTTTCCTAATTTCAATCTCATACCTTCCATAATGAAGTCGGACACCATAGCATTCCCTCTCTATCAGCTCCCTCTTGATCTTAAAATCAAGCAAAGAAATGGCCCTTGGAGTAACACCACCCCCACAGGGCTTATATCTGGGCAATTTTTCCTTCTCTAAAATAAGCGTTTTAAGCCCTTTTAACGCACATTGTCTCCCAGCGGTCGAACCAGCGGGTCCAGCACCAACAACTATTACATCGTATTTCACTTTTATCTAATTTTAGTTCCGGGTTTAACCTGTTTAACCTCCTTGTCTATGGTTAATAAAACTGGCTTTCCATCTACATCAGCAGCAAGAAGCATTCCCTCCGACTTCTGACCCCTAAGCTTAACGGGTTTTAGATTCGCTACAACCACTATATCTTTACCGATTAATTCTTCTTTTTTATAAGCTTCTTTAATCCCGGCAACGAGTTGTCTCTCCCCCAATGAACCGAGATCGACATTCAAGAGATAGAGTTTATCTGCCCTTGGATGATCCCTGACCCCTTTTATTCTTCCTATTCTGATATCCAGCTTCTCAAATTCATCAAATTCGATATACTCCATTTTTTCCTTCCCTTCCCTCAGTTTTAACTTTAAAAATTTACTCTCAAAATCTTCAATTTCTTCATCTTCAATCCTCTTGAATAATACCTCTACCTTCCCAATCTTATGTCCCTCCTTAACTCCAAGTTCAGATGCGGCATTCCAATCCTGATCATGGACCGATCCTTCCAAATTGAGAGTCTTCCAGATTTTTTCAGCAGTAAATGGTAGGAAAGGTTCACACAAGATGGCCAGGGTTCTGCAAAGGTTGGCACAGAGGTACAAGGTAGAGCTGTTCTCATTCTTCCAGGGCTCTTTTTTCTGGAAGTATTCATTCCCATGGTGGGCGAGATTCATCAATTCCCTCAATGCATCCAGAAATCTGAATTTTTCCAGGTTTCTTCCCACACGCCCTGGAGATTCTCTTATAAATTCCAGCATCTCCTCATCCAATCCATCAAATTCCTTTATCTTGGGGATAACCGAACCTTTTTTCTCAATAAATATTAATGACCTGTGAATAAAATTTCCAAAAGTAGCGATCAATTCATTGTTCACCCTGTGCTGAAATTCCCTCAGAGAAAAATCTGCATCATGTCTCTCCGGGTTAATGCTTAGAAGATAATAACGAAGAGCATCTGGTTCAAATTCTTCCAGACAGTTGTGAAGCCATAGAATCCAACCTCGAGAGGTAGACATCTTTCTTCCTTCCAATGTGAGGTACTCGTTGCTGGAAATCTGCCATGGTAGATTAAAGTTTCCGTGCGCGAGAAGCATGGCTGGCCATATTACGGCATGAAATGGGATGTTATCCTTCCCGATAAAATGTACTATCTTCGCCTTATTGCACCAGTATTTTTTCCATTCATTCTCTTTATTGATCCCCAGAGCCCATTCCTTTGTGGCGGAGATATAACCTATTGGGGCATCGAACCATACATAAAGAACCTTCCCTTTACTTCCTTTTATGGGTACTGGAATACCCCAGTCGAGGTCTCTAGTTATAGCCCTGTCTTTCAATCCCTCCTTGATCCAAGCAAGACAGAAATTCCTGGCATTATCTGGCCAGTGTCTATTCCCAGAAATCCATTCTCTAAGTCTTTCAGAGAATTCACTCAACCTGAAGAACCAGTGTTCTGTCTCCTTCATCTCCGGAATTTCTCTACAGATAGCACAATAAGGTTCCTTTAATTCATGTGGCTCAAGTTGCTTTCCACATGCTTCGCATTGATCCCCCCTTTCGTCATTACTCCCGCAATAGGGACAGGTCCCTTTAACATACCTATCTGGAAGAAATCTCTTACATCTTGGGCAGTAGGGTCTCTCAACGATCTTTTTGTAGATAAATCCATTTTCTAAAATATTTAAAAAGAATTTCTGTGACAATTCATAGTGAATCTTCCTAGAAGTTCTGGAAAAATTATCGAAGCTAATTCCCAGGTCGGAGAATGCCTTCTTTATAATCCTGTAATATTTATCCACTACCTCCTGAGGTGAAATACCCTCCTGCTCTGCAGTCACCGCTATCGGGGTTCCGTGTTCGTCCGTTCCGCAGATAAAGAGTATATCATCCCCCTTTAGTCTATGATACCTGGTATAAACATCTGCGGGGATATAGGCTCCAATGGCATGTCCAACATGTAATGGACCATTTGCATAGGGTAACGCCGATGTTACTAGGATTCTTTCTTTTGTCATATATATGTATTTGCTTTAGAAGTTGAAATAAAAAGAAAATATCTATTTTTTCTTTCCAATACCCCTGACCTTCTCTTTATATCTCTCCAGCCTATCCTCTACAATCTCAATGTCTCTCTCGATATTATCGAGCATCTTGTGTTCTACTTCAACCACTTCATGCTCCAGTATTATCGCTTCTGTCTTAGCACCATGAATTAGATAGCCAATTAATGCGAGAATGGGGAATATCTCCAGCCTGCCGGCGATCATCTGAAATATCAAGAAGATTTTCACTACTATTGGTTGTGGATTAATATTTAGATTAGTCATACTGCTGGTGCCCTGAGCGGATGCCGAAAGCATTAACGCATCAATAGGCTCAATACCCCCACCTTCGGGACCTACACCAAATATTAATAGAATTAACATTCCCGCAAACATCAGGATGATATAGATGAAGAAGAACAAAGAAATGATTCTGAGTTCCTTATCTGTGAATATCCGTTTACCAAGTTTTAGTGGAACTACCGCAGTATCCGGAAGTGAAGACTTCGTAATCAACCACTGGATAGCCTTCATCAAAACCGCAAATCTGATCAGTTTAAGACCACCACAGGTGGAACCCGCTCCCGCTCCCACTATGGTTAATGTAATGAGGATAAATTTTTCAACATTCCCCACTGAATGTAGATCAAGGCCCGTGTTGCCGGTTGTGGTCACAGCAGAAATTACCGCTAAGAAAGAATTTTCTAAGATGGAAATTCCTTGATAGATTATATCATCCCAGGAGAGGACAACAAAGAATAGAAGGGAGATAGCTATTATCCAGCAGAGGGTTCTGATCTCTATGTTTCTAAAGAATTTTCTCCAATTGCCGCTAAATAGCATATAGTGTAGGGTGAATGGAATCGCGCCAATGAGCATGAAGATGGTGAGAACCAACATACTGAGAAAATTATTAACTTTAAATCCCTGGTCCAGGAATATGAAGCCGCCGGTAGCCAGTGTACTCATAATAGCGGTTATGGAATAGAATACATCATTATTAATAATCCACAAAAGTATTATCCCCACCAAGGTGTAAAAGAGATAAACCCTGAAGATAATCTTTGCTGTGTGCTCCACACTTGGCGTTATTCTCTCCGCACCAACCTCCATCTTATACAGATACACAGTTGAAATTCCACCCCTTGCTAATATGGATAGAAAAAGGACTATTATCCCCAAGCCACCAATCCATTCTGACAATGTTCTTCTGAATATGGTACTGTGTAAATAGGAATTAGATCTGGGATTCAATTCATCATCCAATATAGTTAATCCGGTGGTTGTGTAACCAGAAATACTTTCGAAATATCCATCTACTAGGTTGTCTACAGAGCTACCCTTCAATGTCATGAAAAAGGGAATTGCACCAAAGAATGATATAACCAATAAGGATATGGCTGTTAGCAGCATGGCATCCCCAAACTTTAATTCCCGACGTGGTGATCTGATGAAGAATAGACCACAGAAGCATGAGAGAACACCAGCTATTAAGTGTGGAATTATGGGTTCATCGTAACGATAGGCAACCACTGCTGGGAGAAATGATAATACCCCAGATATTAAGAGAAAGATTCCAAGATACCTCTCTATACTCCTTATATCCATAAAAGATAATTTATTATCCTAATTTAAATAGATAATTTATCATTATATCAATCTAACCCAGTTTCTCCATCAATAATCTAATCACCACTTCGGCATCTGCCCTGCCATTCATCTTCCTCATTACCTGACCCATCAAAAAATTCAATGCCCTCTTTTTCCCAGACTCATAGTCTTGAACCGCTTCTGGATTCTCGGAGATCACATCATCAACGATCATGGAAAGCTCATCCTCCTTACTTATTCTACCAAGTGTCTCTTTTTCCACGATATCTATTGGGGATTCTCCACTGTCAATAATTCTCTCCAAAATCTTCTTTCCGGTAGTTTCTGTGATTTTTTTATCCTTTATCAACTTCAAAACTTCAATCAGAATCTTGGAATTTAATTTACTCTCCTTTAAATCTATACCCCTGTAATTCAATTGTCTCAGCACTTCTCTACATATCCAGTCTGCGGCGATCTTTGGATCGGTATTGGGAGCAACATCTTCAAAGAGATCCGCAAGTTCTTTTTCCCTCACCAGTATCTGTGCATATTTTTCCGGAATCTTATATCTTTCAATCAATCTCTTTTTTCTATTCTGTGGGGTCTCTGGTAACCCTATTCCTTCGATAAATGATTTTTCAAACACCAGTGGTGGGATATCTGGATCGGGGATATAGCGATAATCATCGGTGGTCTCCTTTATTCTCATGGCGGTGGTGATCATCGATTTTTCATTATAGCCGCGAGTTTCCTGTCTTATGACACCGCCCCTCTTTCGCAGATTAATCTGTCTCATAATCTCATATTTAATAGCCTTGTATGCCCCTTTAACAGAATTGATATTTTTAATCTCAACCCTGGCTCCACTTTCCAAAGAGATATTTACATCCGCTCTCATCACCCCACCAACCTCGATAATCCTTCCAGTATATCTGAGAAGATTCATTAATTCCTTGAGAAAATTCCTCACATCCTCCGGAGACTTCATATCTGGAGCGGTTACTATCTCAACGAGAGGAACACCGGATCTGTTGTAATCGACTCTTCCGGTTACCAGATCATATCTTCCGGGATCCTCTTCCAGATGAACCTCCCATATTCCGATCCCGGATAGTTCACCATCCGTTCCAATGGGATCAGAGGTTCTTTGATAACCGCTGGGAAGATCTGGATAATTGTAGTGCTTCCTCTTTACAAATGCCTTCACATTCACTATCTTGCAGTTCAAAAGCTTGGCTATCATAACTGCAGATTCCAGGGCATATTCATTAATTGGGAAGGGTTTCGCTCCGGGCATTCCCGTACATACGGGACAGGTATTTATGTTCGGCTCCTCTACTTCATAGTAATTAGTGGGGCAATCACAGAATAACTTCTGCCTACTGTTTATGGGAACGTGAATCTCTAAGCCTATTTTTACCTTTGGTCTTTCTTCCAGTTTTTGCATTTTTATTTTTATTGCTTGGAGAAGCCAGTATAAAAACTTAGAATCAAAAGAATAAATCAAAGGAATCAAAAGAATCAAAGGATGAAGTTCCTCTTCCAACTCTCTGGCGAGCATCCGGATCTGCCAAGGGCAGAGATATTTGCGGTTCTGGAGGGGGAGGGAATCTCTTTTGAGGGTGTCTATTCCAGGGAAAGATTTTTGGTTATGGACCTGGATACAGAAGAGACAGATTTTGTAAATAGACTTGCAATGACAAGAAAGACAGCCAGACTTATTGCACTTTCTAATAATATCAGAGAAACTGGATTGAAGATCGCCGAGAGGATTTCCAAGGAGAAGACGATTGCAATTAGATCAAGGTCTCACACACTGGAGGAGGAACTTGGTGCCGAGCTTTTTGTTCTCGGATATCATGCCGATTTGGAGAAGCCCGATGTGGAGATTCTCTGTTTTGGTATTGATGGAAAATATCTGGCAGGGATTAATATCCCGATGAGGAGGGATTTCAATTCGAGAAGACCACAGTTCAGACCATTTTTTCATCCCACATCTATGCACCCCAAGCTCGCGAGAGTCTTGGTTAATCTTGCCAGGGTTAGAAAGAATGATATTTTACTGGATCCATTCTGCGGAACTGGAGGCATACTAATAGAAGCGGGATTAATGGGCTTGGAGATTATGGGTTCTGACATTGATCGGAGGATGGTGGAGGGTTGCAAGAAAAATTTGAAATTCTTTGATATAGATGGAAAAATAAAAAAGGCAGATGCATTGAAACTATGGAGGGAATTCAAAGAGGTGGATGCAATTGTTACGGATCCCCCATATGCGAGATCATCATTTGTAACAGAGAAGAACATTGGAGATTTCTATAGAAAGTTTTTATCATCCGCATTTAATATTCTAAGACATAATGGTCACTTGGTTCTGGTGGTTCCTAAGGGGTATTCTCTGAATACCGAAAAATTCGATCTCATTGAGGAATTCCAGGTGAGGGTTCACAAGAGTCTTACCAGAAAGATCCTGGTTATGAAAAAACCGTCTTAGTATATATTCATTGCTTTCTTATTTTTAGTTATTCTAAATTATTAAACAAACCCTTTTCTTTTAAGAAAAGAAAAGTGTTTGTATTCCCAAAAGAAAAATATTTTACGTAAAATTCACTAACAAAGTCAAGATTAAAGCTAACTATGGAGGATTTTAAAATCGCTATGCGATTTTAAAGCCCCAGACTGCGAAGCAGTCTTTGGGTTTTGGGGTGATAGACCTTTTGTGTGAATAACAGAGCTATCATTCCAGCCTAACGAAAAGGACTATAATGAAAGGAGCAGAAGCAATCGTAAGGTCATTGGAAAAGGAGGGGGTTAAGCATATCTTCGGAATTCTAGGTGGGGCAATTATGGAGGTCTATGATGTGCTCTATGATACTGAGAGCATTAGACATATCTTGATGAGACATGAGCAATGCGCTGCCCATGCGGCAGAAGGGTATGCAAGAGCATCTGGTAAGACGGGGGTATGTATGGCAACCTCCGGTCCCGGAGCTACCAATCTTGTGACAGGAATTGCCAATGCCCATATGGATTCTACGCCAATTGTGGCATTTACTGGTCAGGTTCCCATTTCCATGATTGGTAATGATGCCTTCCAAGAGGCAGACATCGTTGGAATTACTATGCCCATTACAAAGCACAATTTTCAGATTACCGACCAAGATGATATTCCCGAGGTCATAAAAGCCGCTTTTAAGATCGCATCAACAAGGAGACCAGGTCCCGTTTTAGTGGATCTCCCCAAGGATATACAACAGAAAAAATTAACCAAGAAATTTAAGTATCCGCAGGATGTAGAACTTCCAGGCTACAAGGTGGTAAAGGGGAGGGGTCATCCACGTCAGTTAAAACAAGTGGCGAATACACTTATGAATTCTGAAAGACCGGTTATTCTTGCTGGTGGCGGTGTCATACTGGCTAACGCTAGTAGAGAACTTATAACATTGGCAGAATCTCTTGGAATACCGGTTGCCACCACACTTATGGGAAAGGGGTGTTTTCCAGAGGATCATCCACTTTCTCTGGGAATGGTGGGAATGCATGGGAGAAAGGTTGCGAATTTAATGATCACAGAATGTGACACATTATTTGCGATAGGCTTAAGATTCTCTGACAGAGTAACCGCAAATGTTGAGTATTTTGCACCAAATGCCAAGATAATCCACTCAGATATAGACCCTTCGGAGATTGGAAAAAACGTGGATGTTGACATACCAATTGTTGGCGATGCAAGATTAATTCTTCAAAGTTTGAACAAGATTACGGAAAAATTAAAGGTCAAGAAAAAGACGGAATGGGATAAAAAGTTGAGGGAATATAAAAAGGAATTTTCCCCCGTATATGATTATGATGAAACCCCAATAAAACCACAGAGGGTAATGAAGGAATTAAATTCAATCATTGATAATAGAACAATAATAACAACGGAGGTTGGTCAATGTCAGATGTGGGCCGCTCACTATCTTAATATAAAGAACCCGAGGGCATTTATCTCATCCGGCGGCTTGGGAACGATGGGCTTCGGATTTCCAGCTGCCATAGGGGCAAAGATTGCCATGCCAGACTTCAAGGTAATTGATGTTGGCAGTGAGGGAAGCTTTATGATGACCGGGCAGGATCTCGCTACATGTGTAGTTGAAAACATTCCAGTTATCGTCATTTTATTAGATAATCGCTACTTGGGAATGGTTAAGCAATGGCAGGACCTTTTTTATGAAAAAAGGAGATCTCACACCTACTTGGGAGAGGTTCCGGACATTGTAAAATATGCAGAATCATTTAATGCCAAGGGAATTTTAGTAGAAAAACCATCTGAGATAAAACAGGCATTAATCGAAGCAATTAAATCTCATGAGCCATTTGTCATAGACATAAGAGTAGACCCAGATGAGCATATCCTGCCCATGGTTCAGCCCGGAGGGAGACTGGATAAGATGATTGAGATAGCCTAATGTCTAATGTCTCAGAGATCGAAATGAACCTGAAAACAAAACTTTTGACTGGAATTCTGGTTGTTGGAGTTGTTTTGTTAAAAAAAGTAACCATCACCACAGACAAAACGGAATATCACCTGGATTTAAATTAAAATAAATTCAGTTCGATGGTTGCATCATACCGATTTGCTTAGCAAATTTTAGCACCATATGTGGAGGTGATAAAAATCAAGACAGTTAAGGATATTATGTCTAAAGGAGTTGTATCCGTAAGAACAACAAATTCAGTTGCTGAGGTAATTAAAATTCTCAGAGATAACCACATTTCTGGGGCCCCAGTCTTGGATGAAGAAAATGAGCTGAAGGGGATTATATCTGAATATGACATACTAAAGCTGATTGAATATAAACCCTTCTTGGCCCCATTCTTAGAGCTACTTGAAGAACATCCAGATGACATATTGAACGCGGTCAGACTCGCCTCAAAAAAGAGTGTTGGGGAGGTTATGTCCAAGCCCCCAATAACGGTTAATCCCGACACATCTGTATCTGAAGCAGCTCTGTTGATGTGGGATAAAAAAGTGAACAGATTGCCGGTGGTTGATAAAAATGGAAATCTGGTTGGCATAATAGCCAGAGCCGATCTGCTTAAGGCTTTTTATGAGTAAGATGGAATCTACATTTTTAGTCATAGTATTGTTTATCGGATTTTACAAGGCGGTTAATATTGGGGCAAATGATGTGGCAAATTCTATGGGGACATCAGTCGGTTCTAAGACTTTAACTGTAGCAAAGGCGGTAATTCTCGCAGCGGTCTTGAATTTTTTGGGGGCTACATTGGTGGGGTCTAATGTCACGGATACAATAAGAAAGGGAATTATAGACCCGAGTGCATTTACTTTTGAGCCCACAGTATTCATGTACGGAGCATTTGCTGCAATGCTGGGATCTGCAATCTTTGTTTCTACATCCACCTATCTTAAATTACCTGTATCAACCACTCATGCGGTAGTGGGTGGATTGATTGGCTTTGGCTTAATAACCGCGGGTTATTCTTGTATAAATATTGATAAATTAATAGCAGTAGTCCTTAGTTGGTTAATTTCCCCCCTCTTTGGTGGAATACTCGCCTTCCTATTATTCACTTGTGTAAAGAGATGGATTTTAGATTCACCCACACCATTTGAATCCACTAAGAAAATTTTACCATACATCGTTTTCCTGATTTTTATGATAATTTCATTATCTATATTTCTTAAAAGTCCAAACCTAAAATTTAGCTTAATCTACGCCGTGGGAATCTCTATATCGATTGCATTTGGCTCTGGAGTAATCTGCTATCACTTACTAAAGGGATATAAACCAGGAGAGATTGATCATTATGTTCCGGTAGAGCGGCTATTTGGTTATCTTCAAGTTTTATCGGCTTGTTCAGTTGCATTTGCTCATGGAGCTAATGATGTGGCAAATGCTATAGGCTTAGTTGCTGCAGTATTTCATGTAGCTCAAACTGGCTCTGTAGTAATGGAGGTTCCAGTCCCAACATGGCTTTTAGCAATGGGTGGAATAGGTCTCGCAATAGGAATTTGCACTTTTGGTTATAGGGTTATGGAAACTATTGGTGAGAGAATTACAGAAATAACCCCAACCAGGGGATTCTCTGCAGAATTTAGTGCCGCAACAACCGTTCTAATATGTTCAAAATTGGGATTACCTATCTCTACTTCACACACCATAGTTGGTTCAGTAATCGGTGTGGGATTCGCAAGGGGTATAAATGCACTTAATTTGGGTATAATAAAAAATATAGTTCTATCGTGGATAGTGACCATCCCGATCGCTGCCTTATTAACTATATTCATCTACCAAGGAATACAATTTACTTTATAAGAACCAATTCTAATATATAGCAAGATGGCATACATACCGCCACTAGTAAAACTATTCGGAAAGTC
>Ga0190362_1000021_pt1 | contig 19070 bp, 21 predicted proteins | sample 48721856_MG_FD_163437 | JGI IMG/M metagenome (GOLD analysis project Ga0190362, IMG submission 163437) | Hydrothermal vent microbial mat bacterial communities from Southern Trench, Guaymas Basin, Mexico - 4872-18-5-6_MG | ecosystem: Environmental > Aquatic > Marine > Hydrothermal vents >...
TTACCGATACTGCTAAGGAGCCCAATACCACCATTCTGTTTCCAGTAGAGATGCTAAAACTTCTCAGGAATGTTAAGAAGGAATAATTCTCTCAGAAATTTCAGAATGATCAGAATAGGAATTCTTTCCCTTCAGGGGGATGTGTCTGAGCACGTTTCTATGATGACCGATGCCATGAGGAATATGGAAATAAGAGGCAACATCATAGAAGTAAAGGATAGAAAGTGGATAAAGAATTTGGATGCATTAGTAATCCCAGGTGGGGAGAGTACTACTATTGGTAAATTGATCTCCATGTATGGATTGGATGGGGAGATAAAAAATTTGGCAGAGAAAGGAATTCCAATTCTGGGAACGTGTGCGGGTTTGATTTTATTGGCAAATGAAGGCGATAAAGATATTGAAAGAACTAAGCAACCACTTCTAAGGTTAATGGATATGAAGGTAAAAAGAAATGCATTTGGCAGACAGAGAGAAAGCTTTGAAACCGATTTAGAGATTCCAATTCTTGGAAATGAAAGATATCATGCGGTTTTTATAAGAGCCCCAGCAATTGAAAAGATTGGTAAAGGCGTTAGGGTATTGGCTAAATATGATAATAGGATCGTAGCCGCACAACAAGATAATCTACTGGCGTTAGCATTTCATCCAGAGCTCGGTAATGATACGAGACTGCACGAATACTTTCTGAGACTTATAAAGAATTAAAAATAAAAAAGTCCTTGAAAATATCGGCTTAGAAAAAACTGGATTTATGAGACAATTGTGACCACATATTCAGATTGAAAGGAAAATTCTGCGCCCATGGGAATCTCTACACAATGAAAAGAAAAAGTTAGACTATGACGGAGATTGTTGATTTCTATTAATGAAAATTTTAATAAAAAAGGAAAAAGTAAATTTGATAAATCGTGCTGAGTCACTTGCTTTAGAATGTTTGGTTAAGGCTACTAAAATTCCGCATGTTTCTAAAAATGGGAGGAAAAACTGAAAAAATCAGATATATATCTCTGGTTGTGAGGAGGATGGCTCCTGGCTCGGAGGCTGAACTTCTGGTGGAGAAGATTCATTCTTTATTCCAATAGTTCTATCCAGATAGAGGCGAGTCCACCACACTGTGGAAAGGGGGGTTATAACCATCACTAGGAATCCAAAGTAAAGCAACCATATCACTATATTGATAAGGGTTCCGATGCAGGGTAATATACCCATAAATGAGGTGATAGCATTTATAATTAGGCCACATCCCCAACCTATAGCAAGGGTAATAAACCAAAGGAATATGATAGAAAGCTTGTTTTCCATAAATATTCTGTAACCTTTTTTTATTCCTTCAATCGCTCCCAGATCACTGACCACAACGGCGTAAGGCACAAAGATAAGGATGATTTCTAAAGTGGTTAGATATAACATCCAGACTGCAAAACTAAGTATCAATAGGGATAGACCCACATTTATTAACTTTGAAAGAAATGCTATGACTGCAGGAATAAAAAATAAAAATCCGAGAATGGTAAGTAGGAGTATAATGATATTGACAAAAAATAAACTAATGAACTTTTTCTTTCCATAATCGATCATCTCTGACATGGTTGTTTTTCCAGTTTCTATTGCTCTCCGCGTCATACCTATAGCACCAGCTGAGAAGAATGAGGTTATTAGGAGTAGTAAAAAAACTGTTACTAATATTAGTACAATCAACAGCAATAAAACTGGAAATGTAATTAAAGATAAATCAAATCTACCTCTCGTTATTTGTGATAGAAGTGGCAGAACTACAATAAAGATCATAAGTATGAGTGAAATGATCAAAACTATAATGCTCGCGATCAAATCTAATAAATGAGGGACTCCAAGGATTAGATTCTTTCTCCAAGTTCTATAACCATTTACTAAAATATCTTCAATATCTTCTGTCATTTTTCCTCTTCATAAGATTTAGTTTTGTTTATATACAATCTAGACCACCAAACAGTAGTTAAGGGCGATAAAACAAAAATTGAGACTATCCATGAGACTAAAATGACAATTGCAATGGTTATGAGAAAAATTATTGATAGTGGCATCAATATATGTTGTAAAGTGGGGGAGAGTATATTGGATATATTCGATGGTATTGGAATAAAAAGGATTCCTAATGAAAATACAATTACTGCTATAAAAAGGATACCATAGTTTATGAATTCAGTTACATATCTAATAAAAACCCAGAGCAGTATGACTGGAAGTTTATTATCCATAAAGAATCCATAACCCCTCTTTAAACCATTAACTGCTCCTAAGTCACTTATGACAATAGCAAAGGGTAATGCAGCAAATATTATACTAACAATTATCGCTAATACACTAAATAGGTTACCCCCGAAACCCATTAAGCTACGTCCGATTAACTGTACTTTAAGAGTAATCAAAATCGGGATACCTACCAAAAGAAGGAGGAGGAAAGTAATGCCAATAGATATAACTAACTGTGCAAGGAATAAACTGAAAAATTTTCTCTTACCAAATTCCATCATATCTTCCAACGAGGTTTTTCCAGTTTCTATCGCCTTTTTGGACATACCTATAGCCCCAGCATAGAAGAAAGAAGAAATTATAGACATAATGATCAAAAAGGATATAACCAACAATATATCAAGCAGCAATAATAACCAATTTATGGAGCTGAGTGGCGAGTATCGTCCATAAGATGCTGTAGCAAAGCTTGATTGAAAAGGATTTAAAAAGAAATATATGATCGTTATAAAAATAACAATAAGCAAAAGATTGATTATCGAACTGAGTAAAAAAGGCACTGCAATATTCAGATTTTTCCTCCAGGTCAGGAATCCATTTCTCAGAATATCCTCCAAATTCTCTTCCATATTGTTTAATTATTACCCGTCCCTATAAAAATAAATAAAATGACAAGAGTAATTGGCATAGGCAATCAAATCAGAATTTATCCGGATTCTCTAAAAATTCCCTTACAACTAATCCGATTTCAGTTCTCATCAATCTTCTCCAGTTCTTTTTTCAGGTTTTCCTCATCCATCAGTCTATTCTTGTGCGATGCAACAGTCTTCCTTGATATGCCTTTCCTGAGTATGAAGTAGAGATCAAAGAAGTCTCTCGGTTTTTTTCTTTGGAGAAGGGCGTTGATTTTTTTCTTTAACCATCCGTTCCTCCCTAAGGGAGAATAATGTATAGGATGGTATAAAGGGGATTATTTACGTCAGATTCTCTAAATTTCATATTCCCTGCCCTTCTCAACAACATCCACATTATCAAAAAATTCTTTGAACATCTCCGGATGCTCGGTATGCACCGGAAACAGTTTCTTTGGATTTATCTCTCTGATAATTTTTATCAACTCGGACCTTGGGGCATGACCCGAGCAATGAGCCTGATAAAATTCCAGATTAAAGTGGTCGAGCCAGTTTTTCATTCTCTCATAACTTATTTCCATTTCTTCGTTGAATGGCTCGGAAAGAGAATGGATATATACTCCATTCTCCGGCTTCAGATCTATGAGATTGTTGAAGTACCAGAAATTTAGTACGATCATATACGCCCTCTGATTTTCTCGGAGTTCATCGGCAGTAACGATATTCTGGTAATGCAATCGATTTTTGATAAACCTGTAGTTGCTGTAGTCATCATCATCGTATGTACCAGTTCCCAGTTTTGGTTTAAAGAGCATGATATTCTCATCATCTGAATTGGGAACAGATAATTTTTTATCCGAGGCATATCTTTCAAGAAAACATGCGTGTTTGAAACTTATTACAACTTTCCTGTCTGATTCTCTGGCGATTTTGTAGAACGTTCTAAAGCGATCCACGTCCTTGAAATTGAAATCTGCTATAACCAAGCCATTGGTATTACCGATAATACTCTTCGCGGTATTGTAGACTGTTTGTTCGGTTGATTTATCCTCTTTGATGTCGATTCTTGTACCTTCCGTTATCATCGCTACAGGTTTTGATTCTTTGGCCTTTTCTACAAAATCAAGTGTCATCTGGGGATTATTTCCATGGAGCCTTAGGTCTCCCGTGTATACAACGGAACCATCTGAGGTGTGGATTATAAATCCGTATGCTCCTGGAATGGAATGATCGACATGGACCGGCTCAATCTCCAAATTACCTATCTTTAATTTATCACCCGTTCTGAATGTTTTGAATACCCTTTCTATGGGTGGTTTTTTGTAATCTTTTCTGAAGAGGGGTCTCCTCTTAAAATTCAGGACCTCATTCTCTATATCCCTCTTACTCTGCTCCTCAACTGCCTCTAAGATTAATTTTGCCGTTTCTCCGCAGTATATTGGGATATTCTCATTAAGAAAGGAGATGTAATTAGCATGATCGGCATGAGCGTGAGATAAAAGAACTGCATCGATATCCGGCTCCTCAGGAGGTCTTCCATAGTGGGTTAACAGATCATTCCTGTAGACACCCACTATGTCGGGAATTAAACCCATCTCAAGAAAGTCACCGATACCGTTAGCTGTTCTCGGGGTCAGGAATTCCTCGAAGAATTTTCCCCTGATCCCGAAACCCATGCCGAAGTCCAAGAAGATTTTTGTGCCTTGGTCTTCAAGAAGAATCTTATTGCCGCCTATTTCATTGACGCCGCCATAGAAGGTTAGAGATGTCATTGATAATTATTCGGATAGAGATATTAAATCTGAAAATTATTTTCTAATCACCGATTCTAGAAGTCAAAATCTTAACCACATCCCCATCCCTCAAGACATGATCCTTCCCTATCTTCTTCTTCGTCCTGCAGTCTATCGCACCAATGAATTTATCCCCGATATCCGTATGCACCTTATATGCCAGATCCAAGGCTGTAGATCCCTCTGGAAGAAGATAAGCATCTGGAAGGACATTCCCTTTTGAGTCTGTCAGTTTGTTCTCATTCTCCACGGGGTAGACAACTATCATCTTCAGAACATCAAAGACTGCCGTATTGAGACATCGCTGAACACCCGTAGATCCAAATTTCTGCAGGATATTTTTCTTTATAAAATTCAGGGCATTTCTTTGCTTCTCATCAATGTCCTCTTTCAGAATTTCAAAATCGGAATCCCCGGGGATGTAATGGATAAGATCATTGGATTGAGCCCGCCTTAATGCAAGTTCAGCTTCAGAGCATGTGGGGATTACTGTATAATTTTCCCTTATCCTTTCAAAGTTTTTTTTATTATCAAGATCTATCTTATTTCCCGATATGGTAATGGGCTTTGAAATCTCTCTAAGTTTTATAGAAAATTCTCTTAGTTGTTCGTCACTCCAATCAGATTTATCTTCCAACCCGGCTTCTTTTATGGCTTCATTTACCTGTGATTCATTGATCTCTAAACCGGAGAGTTGCTCTGTCAATTCCTTTACAATATCTTCATGAGCATATTTTATCCTTCCAGAGATCTTAGTCCAGTTTTTCTTTAAAATTCCATAAAACCACAGATCTATTTCTTCCTCCAAGAATTTTATGTCAAATTCTGGATCGTATCCGTCTGTTGTTTCACCCTTCTCATCCGTTCTTCCGGAAATATCCACAACGTGTATCAGGGAATCGGCCCTTCTTATATCGTCCAAGAATTGATTTCCGAGACCCTTGCCTTCATGTGCCCCGGGCACTAATCCGGCGACATCAATGACCTTAATCGGAATGAATCTATTCTTTTCTATACATAGAGAATTCTGTGGATTACATGTTACGTTAAAATCCTCACAAGCACATTTCACTCTCACATAGCCCATGCCGACATTGGCCTTTATGGTAGTAAATGGGAAACTCGCAATTTCGGCATCTGCCATGGTCAATGCCTTAAAGAAGGTGCTCTTCCCCACATTCGGTTTTCCGACTATGCCAATTTCCATTATAGCTTTTTTCGATTAACTTGGTTGGTGAGGTGAATTTCATGGAAATTTTTTCTTTTCTAAATGAATCATTTCGCTATCACTCAATGCCTCTTAAATTCTACCCTAATTTTATCAGAATTTATATTATTTAAGGAATAGAAAGAATATATGAAAAATGCAGATAGATGAGGAGATCGAGAGGATCGAGGAAGATGATAAGGAAATCAATGCATTTATCGTTCTGGATAAGAAAGGGGTTTCCAGAAAGGGAATTAAGAGGGGTGGAAGATTAAAAAATCTAACCATCGCCATAAAATCCAATATATGCGTTGAGGGTTTATTGACGAGTTGTGCCTCAAAAACCCTGGAAAATTATATTGCCCCTTATAATGCTACTGTTGTGGAAAAAATAAAGAAAGAATCCGGCATCATCCTTGGAATGACAAATATGGATGAATTCGCCTGCGGTTCATCTGGAGAGACTTCTTACTATGGGGCCACAGATAACCCATCTGCCAAGGGACACATTCCCGGAGGTTCATCATCCGGATCTGGGGCTGCCGTCGCTGCCGGATTTGTTAATGCTGCGATTGGTAGTGATACCGGAGGCTCGATAAGAAATCCCGCATCCCACTGTGGGGTAGTTGGTTTCAAGCCGACTTATGGTGTTGTCTCCAGATATGGACTGATTGATTTGGCAATGTCTCTAGATCAGATTGGACCACTTGCCAGGGATGTAGAAACTTCTGCCCTTCTTCTGGAAGTGATCTCTGGCTATGACCCAAGAGATGAGACATCTTTAAATTTGGATAAAAAATTCTATAATTTTTCAAAAAACTTAAATCCAAATCTGAGAGATATAAAGCTGGGATATGCACTGGAATTTGACATGCTGATAGTAGATAAAGGAATAAAAAAGATAATTCACAGGTCCTTGGATAAATTAAGTTCGCACGGGGCTGAGATTATTGATGTCAGTCTTCCAAATCTGGGGATAGCGCTCCCTACATACTATCTGAATGTCTATGTTGAATTCTTCTCCGCCACAAGAAAGTATGATGGAAGGAGGTATGGCCATAAGATAGAAAACGTCTGTGGGGAGGAGGTACTGAGAAGAATTTTATTGGGAAGTTATATCTCACAGAAGGAGTATAGTGGGAGATACTACAGAAAGGCATTACAGGCAAGATCATTGATAAGAGGGGAAATTTCCAATACACTAAAAGATTTAGATGCATTAATAGGCCCGACCGTTCCAAAATTACCACATAAACTTGGAACCAAGATAGATGATCCCAGGGTGATGTATGCCTATGATATTTTCACGGTACTGGCTAATCTATCTGGAATTCCCGCTGGAGTAGTCCCCGCAGGAAAGGTGGATGGGATTCCCACGGGATTGCAGATTATGGGGAAGGCGTTGGATGATCAAAAGGTATTGAATGTCATGTATGGATTTGAGAAGTGCAGGTAGGTGAGTGTAGCGATTTGAAAAAAGTAAATCTTTTTGTGGGGAAATTAAACAAAAATAACATAGCATTGAAAGGATGTATTTAGATCGAGAACCAAATCGCGATGGTAAAACCCCTCTTTCAGTTTTACAATACATCGAGATTATTTAACAACGCAATCCAAATCTTAAAGTATTTATATGAGAAAGTTAAAAAGATAAAACAAAAATGCAGAATAAAAAACCATTATTTATGGGTCCAATATATGGCATAATCCTCATTTTCATAATTCTTATAATAACAACTGCTAATGCCTCTTGTACTGAAGAAATTCAAGACAATGATATGCATATCACTGTAGAGAAATGCCGTAACATAGGTACCTTTTCCTTGGGTAGTTACTATCAAAAATGGGAAAAATTGACCTATGATTATCCCCGGCCTTGGAAGGGAACATATCTGACAATAAAGGTGGATGATAAACTCTATTCTACTTCTGCATATGCCAAGGATGGAATCTCCATGGATTTCTATATTGAGGAATACCCACATATCACGGAGAAGGGCATATCAACAAGGTGGAGACTTCCTGAAGGTATCGTAGTGGAACAAATACTAAAATTGGTTCCCAGGGGTTCTATAATCAAAATTAGATTAACAAATAAAAATTCCACAAATTCATTCAGTGTTGGTGCTCGAATATTCTTGGATATAATGCTCGGTGATAATGATGGTGCTCCAGTATATATTCCTGGAGAGGGTATAAAGACCACCGAATCTCTGTATACTGGTTCGAGTTTAAATTTTTGGTACTGGAAAGCGTATGACTATTCAGATAATCCAAGAGTAACAGCTATAGGATCATTATCAGAAAAATTTACAACCCCTAACAAATTCATTATTGCAAACTGGAAGAAGAGTAAGAGTGATAGTGCTTGGGATTACTACCTCGATCCCCTTAGATCTACTGGGGATACTGCCGTAATCCTCTACTATGAACCAATTCCATTGACCTTTAATCAGATAAGGGAGATAGATGCATATTATGGTAAAGAAAGCTGTTATGATGGAATACAAAATTGGGATGAAACAGATGTAGATTGCGGAGGATCATGCAGTCCTTGTGAGGAGGGTAGTTCTTGTTCCATCGCCTCTGATTGCATAAGTAACTACTGCTACAATAATGTCTGTAAGATACCAACATGTTTTGACGGAATTCGGAATCAAGGTGAAGAGGGAGTTGATTGTGGTGGTCCTTGTAAGCCATGTCCTCCAGTTATGTTGATACTCTCATCTGCGATTTTAATAATAATTATTGTTATTTTAGTATTTCTATTTAAACAAAAGAAAAAAGCAGTTAAAGTGACGGTAGAAAAGGTTAAAAAGGGAGACAATGTGATAATAACTGTGACAAATAAATCTAAAAAAGAGCTGACTGATTGTACTATCGAGGATATTATCCCCGTAGGCGCCGAGATCAGTGTACCATCAAATGTGGAAAGGAAAGAGGGTAAATTGATATGGAATGTTGGTAAATTAGGTGTAGATGAGAAGAAGACCATGAAATATAAAATCAAGGGTGTGGAGATCTCCCCCAGGATTAGTTTTGTTAGTAAGGAGCCAGTCATAGTGGAGGTGAAATAAAGTGGCTGGGCTAATAGAAAGGATATCAAAATTGGCTAAAAAGAGGGGGATAGATGAGATTACTATAGCTACAGATGAAGGTCTTCCAATTGTGTCAACATCCGAGGATAGAGATAGGGAATCTGGTTGTGGCGTTTATGAGATTCAACATAGACTACTGAAACCAGATATGGAGTATCTTACAATTGCCAGCAAAGAATGCATGAGGATTTTGTATAAAGATGATAAATTCTACTACATAGTCAAATCTAAAAACCTGATTAATAGAGACATAATAAAGGAATTTAGATCAATCATTGATGAGGAGAGAGAAAGAGAAGAGAGAGAAAGAGAAGAAAGGAGGATTGAACTTAGAAGAAAAAAGAAGGAAAGGATTGAAAGGGAGAAAGAACGGAGGAGGAGAAAAGAGGAGAGATTGAAAAGAGAGATGGAGTTAAAGAAAAAAGCGGCGGAAAGGTTTAGCAAGAAAAAGAGGCTAAGAAAGAAGGCCAAGAAAAAAGAAAATGTTGAATAAGATTCTAGAGGATATCAATAGTCTGGATGGAGTCAGGGGATCATTGATCGCGAGTAGAGAAGGTTTGGTTATCGCTCATAATGTAGAACCTAATTTAGATGTAGAAGCCATCTGTGCTATCGTAGCAATGGCATCCAATTATGAAAAAAATATGGTAAGGAAATTAGAGAATGATCCCAGAACCGGGATAGGTGATGATAAGGAGTTAATTGCTATCAATGGCGATGAAGCCATCTTAGCGGTAGTTGTAGAACCACAAAGGGCTTCGGATATTCTATTTAGAAAGATGTCGGATACTATTGAGGGTATAGAGAGATATATGGGCTTAAAAGGCAAATAAATTAAAATTCATAAGTTCGTATCCAATAGAAACAACAAGGACTTAATCCATTCACTGAGCTGAATGGATATTTAATGAGCTAAACACATACACGCTTTTTATTCTCTAAATCAAATTCTTTATCATGAAAATTTTAGTGACGGGTGGTGCTGGATTTATTGGCTCATTTTTGGTAGATAAGCTTATTGAGAAGGATCATGACGTAAGGATATTTGACAATCTTGAAACTCAAGTTCATCATGGGGAGGTTCCACAGTGGTTAAATAAAGAGGCGGAATTCATAAAAGGTGATATCTGCAATTATTCGGAGTTAGAGAAGGTAATAGAGGACTGTGAGATTATATTCCACCTTGCTGCGATGGTTGGTGTAGGTCAGTCGCAATATCAGATAAAGAGGTATGTGGATGTGAATACTGGTGGAACAGCTAATCTGTTAGATATCCTTGTGAATTCTGAGCATGATGTTAAAAAATTAATTATTGCTTCATCAATGTCAATCTATGGAGAAGGAAGTTATAAGTGCGAGAATTGCGGTATTATTGAGCCAGAATTAAGAAGTGAAGAACAGATGAAAAATGGGGATTGGGAGCTTTATTGTCCCAAGTGCGGAGGGATTTTGAAGCCAATTCCAACTACTGAGGGGAAGCCTCTGCAAAGTAATTCTATTTACGCTATAACCAAGAAAGACCAGGAAGAGATGTGTTTGAATATCGGAAAAACCTATGGAATTCCCACCGTTGCTTTGCGTTACTTTAATGTCTTTGGTCCAAGACAGAGTTTAAGCAATCCCTATACCGGAGTTGTTGCAATATTCCTGTCAAGGATTAAGAACAATCACTCACCCCTGATCTTTGAGGATGGAAAACAGAGTAGGGATTTCATCTCTGTTCATGATATTACTCAAGCTAATATCCTGGCAATGGAAAAAAGTGCAGCAGATTACAAATCTTTTAACGTAGGAGCAGGAAGACAGATGACAATACTTGACATAGCCAACACATTGATAGAATTATACAATTCTGATGTCAAGCCAAAAGTTATTAATAAATTCAGGAAAGGGGATGTGCGGCACTGTTTTGCTGATATCTCCAAGATTAAGGAAAAACTTGGTTTTGAACCGAAAATTTCTTTCATTGATGGCATGAAAGAATTGATGCATTGGTCAGAAGGGGTAAGGGCAGAGGATAAATCTGAAGAAGCAACTCAGGAGTTAAGGGAGAAAGGACTCTTAGACTGACCCCACATTCTGTATAAATAAGGTTATCAAATTTGATAACACATGACTTCGCCACTTGACCTATTTCTCACTGCTAGAATCCCCATATTTCCACACAAATCGCCAAAAATGCTCAAAATGGCAAATCTGAACCCTTTCTTGGGATATTCTTTGAGGTTTTCTTTTCTTCAAGAACGCATTTCTTTCCTTCTTTTACATCCCATGGAGAACATCTCAGATTCCCTCTCATTGGGTATATGTAGCGAGGTTAAGTTATAAAAATTTAATTATAAAGATTAAATCCCTATTTTAACATTGGGTGTATTTGTTTGAGAGTATTTGTGGGCCCGTGGCTCAGCATGGTTAGAGCGCTCGACTGATAATCCCAGAGCAGACAGAGCATCACTTATCCGGGGTAAAACCCGTTGTGGGCTAGTGTACTGCGAACAGGGGGAGATCCCTTGACGGGATCATAAATCGAGAGGTCCTGAGTTCGAATCTCAGCGGGCCCATAGCAGCCCTTTTTTCTTTAAATTAGAAATTTGTACTATTTCACTTCAGATATCTCTCTCTGGTCTTTTTTATAGTTCCAGAAACCCCAAGAACATGAAAGATACAATCCCCTTTATTAATATCCCTCAGGAGTGCTAATGCCGCCCTGACTTCTTCGACTGATCTATGATTTACCTTTAATATCCCATTCTGCTTTTCTTCATTCCAATCCATGAGCCAGAGACTGGTCTTACTTGTTCCATATTCCCCTAGGAACCTGAGGGCCGTATTCCAAACTGCTTTAACAACTTCATCCCTCCCGAATCTGGAGTTAGAGATTAATTCAAAGGCTATGTAGCGATTTCTTTCTCTCAATGTGGGAAGCAATGGCTTGGACATTTTCTCATGCCGAGGGCGGGCATATAAATACTGGTTATTTTCTTAGGCATATTTAAACTCTTAATCCTTATAGATAACACTTAAAATTAGAATTCCGCAAAGAAAAATGGACAAGTTTTACACCGGTGCAGCAACCTTGGAATACTACAACAGGAGGCTGATGAACGACCCCGCTATTTCTAAAGCCAACAAGAAAGCCCTCCGGGAATTTCTCAGGGAATGCTCGGCACAGGGACTGAGTAAACAGCGACTGAGGAAATACGCCAGCAACTTCTACATGCTCTTCAAGCTCGCCCCGGAATTCAGCCTGAAGACCGCAACCGAGAAGGACCTCAAGGATTTGATGGTCAAGATAAACAACTCGCATTATGCTGAATGGACAAAGACCGACTTCAAGGTCGCCATAAAGAAATACTACAAGACAATGGAAGGCGGAGATGAGTACCCAAAAAAGGTCAGATGGATTAAAACCACCATGAAGAACAACCGCAAGAAACTGCCCGAGGACATGCTGTCTAAAGAGGAAATAGAACGATTAATCAAGGCATGCTCCAATGAAAGAGACCGCGCATTAATCAGCCTGCTCTACGAGGGAGGTCTTCGCATCGGCGAGCTACATTCCCTGAAAATCAAGCACCTGAAATTCTCAGATTATGGAGTAAAGGTAACAATCCCAGAGGGAAAGACGGGGGCAAGGGTTATCCCAATCATTGAATCGGAAAGATATTTAAGAAACTGGCTTGAAGTCCATCCCTTCAAAGACCCGGAGTCTCCACTGTGGGTTAAATTGGAGCAGAACAAAGGTAGACCGATAGCGATGAACTACGCCACAATAAGAATGATGATCCGCAAAAAAGCAAAGAAAGCAAAAATCCCACAGAGCAAGGTCAATCCGCACAATTTCCGCCACAGCAGGGCAACTGAATTGGCCAAACACCTAACGGAAGCCCAGATGTCCCAGTATTTCGGCTGGGTTCAGGGGAGCGACATGGCAGCAACATACGTTCATTTATCGGGCAGGGATTTAGACAAGACCATAATGAAAATGCACGGCCTCGTTGAAATAAAAGAGGATGTGGAGTCAAAGAAATGCCCGAGGTGTGGGAGAATAAATCCCCCGAAAACAAAGTTATGCGTCCAGTGTTTGGGCCCCCTGGACTTAAAAACAGCCTTAGAAATCGAGGAGAAAAGAGCGGACGCGGACAACCTTCTTGTGCAGTTATTCCAGATGCCCAGAGTCCAGAAGGCACTTGCGCAATCTCTGGATGAAATCGGCGGAGTGGAGAAACTGATGGAGATACTGAAAAGGGATAAATGGGGATGATTAGAGCAATAATTTAGTATTAGAATCAGAAGACGTTAGTATTCAGTCAATTACTTATTGATCAAAAGATATATTTATATAAACACATTGTTAAACGTTTAAAAAATTGGAGATATATGGATATTAATAGTAATTGTAAAAATGATGTCTGTAATTGGGATAGAATGGCTTGATGTAAATCCCAAAGATATTCTATCTGACAAATTTTTAAGGGATGGAGATGTAACAAAACATGTGAATACTGGTGTTGAAGTATAATTAGATACATGCTTGCAAAGGTATTGAAATCGGGATTGAAATCAAAAGCCATTAGAGTTATTGGTTGGTTTTTTTGTGTACTTTTACTTTCCATTCTTGCAATATACTTTGCAGAGAGTTTACTCCTGAAAAGTATTTATATTATTCTAGGGCTAATGTTAATAGAGAAAATATTACTTAACATTTTAATTTGGAGAAGGAGGCATGATTACTTGCGATCAGATTTGATAGTATTATCAAATACTCTAATTGGTAGATTAATCGGTAAGAAAAGGCCAGAATATTTATCATATGCATTGCATAATATATCTAAAGAGATTCATCCAGAAAAGAAAGTAACTTGTAAACTCTGGATGTGTTCAAATAAGGGTATTCTTAAATTACCAACGATTGATAATAACGAAAAAAATAAAAGTCTTCTAAAAAAAGACCTCAATCACTTTGTGAATGAAGGTTTAAAAAAGCGAATTATAAAAAGAAGAATAAAAGACTTTGAAGAATACAGCAAAAATTATTTTAAATATTCTATTCCTCTGATTATGTTTATAGGTATGATAGTAATCGGTATACAATCAGATATTGGTCTTAATTATTCTTTAGCTACGCTTTCAATTGTTGTTTTGACTTCACTTATTTTACATCCCAAATTGGTTTACAGACACTGGAAATTTAAAATAGGATATTTTCCATTAGAGGTGAGTTAGAGTGTTTCCATTCTTTAAAGGAAAAGATCCTAAATGGAATAAAAAACTGATTAGAGTAGTGGATTCTAATATAGATAATTTACTAGAAGAAAAAGATGAAGAAAAATTATATGACATCAGAAATTCAATGATGTATGCTCTGGATATTGTGGATACAAAATTATTCGATAAATCATTAGCTGACAATCAAATTATGGCAGAAATTAATAAATGGTATCAAAAATCTCCTTCTGCAGAAAAACAGGGAGAACATGCTGTTATACAGATATATAAAAGTGGTTTTTATACTTCTTATATTGGTTATAAAGCTGCTGGGATATTAAATAAGTACCGGAAGGATATTGATCTCCTTATAGGCATACCTAAAGGGGCTATACCTTTTACTATTTCTACTTTTCTTCACACTAATATTCCAATCGGATTGGTTTATCCTGAAAAGGGAGAAATCTGCCCTTATGGTGTTCATGAAGAAGGGTGGGAAAATGCTGTACTTCTAGATGAATTTATTAAAACTGGAGAAACTATGCTAAACAGCTCTAGAATCTTGTCAAAGGGTGTTAAATTTCCAAATAATGGTAAAATCAAAAAATATGAAATAGATATGGCTCTGGTTATTTTAGAGGAAGGAAATGAAGCAAAAGATAAATTAAAGGAAGAAGGGGTAAAACTAAAATCGATATTTAGGGTATAAAACAATATTGAATATTTCTTTAATCCATAATATATCCTCATCATGTATCCTATGATGGATTTCTTTCAAACCGACACCATATATCAACTTCCTAATTTCGACAACAATTTTCCTGTATCGATTATCAGAATCGATATCACATTCTGATCAGAAAACTAGTTTAGTATAATAGTATCTAACTAAACAATATATCTCCACCAATATCCAATATTTCCTTTGGTGATAAAGGATTACTCACGACTAAACTTTCCATACCCAGAGCGACTTTGCTAATTTTTATGGTCCGCATATAATCTCTTTTTCTCTCAAAACGTATCGTGTCTGGGGGGTTTATCCTTCCCTGATTCCTTTTTGAGTATTCTTCTCACATCTTCTTTATCATCTACAAGATATCCTTTTCCCGTCTCTCCAGAAATGCAATGAAACCTATTTTTATCATAGACTCTACATCCCATAACCCTGCCATTGCCTACAAAGATATTTACCTTCTCTGTTGGCGCGATGAATTCTTTGAGGTCATTGATGCTCATTTTACTTGTATATTTGTTATTAGAATCCAGGAAATAAAATGGATTACTGACATATAGCATCACTATTAAGAACCTTCACAACTTCCCGACCCCCAGCTCCCCCTTCTCCTCGTCATACTCCATCATCAGTTTGTCCTTGTTCTCAAATCCAATCTCTCCGACCAAATCCTTTGGGAAGGTTATCTGGCCACCGCCCAAGGCAGTCTGTGGTACCTGCCGACATCTCTTATCGTCATTTTTATTGGGAGAAATAAAAAAGAATAACGAACGATGAAACCGAAAACTTTATCGGTTGTTTTGCTTATTGTATTAATCTTTGTCGGTGGATGTATTGATGAAAATGGGGTGGTTACGACCACCACAAGCACAGTGCTCGAATCCACCACGACAACATTTACAACCACTCCCACACCAGAAACTTCCACCATCCATCAACCATCCACTACAACGACAACGTCTACGCCATCAGAAACTACAACAACTCTTACAACCACGACAACGGAGAATACATCAAGCACCACAACAATCACTTCCTCGAACTTCACAACCACAACAAGTGAAACAACAACTTCTTCTACAACTGCCACAACCACCCCTGAAACAACCACCACACTACCTGCCTTCGACAAAGACAACCTGCGCATAGCATCATGGAACGTCCAAATATTCGGAAAAAGCAAATACAATAAACCCGATGTCAGGAAAGCCATAATAGATGAATTGAAGGATTATGATATCATCGCCTTTCAGGAGATAAGGGACTCCTCTCAAAGTTATTTCCCAAAACTCATGGAAGAACTACCCGCATACGATTACGTTGTAAGCGCGAGGCTGGGAAGAACATCAAGCAAGGAACAGTACGCGTTCATCTACAGAAAAGAAATCGAACTGGTCGAAAGCCATGTATTCACCGATTCGGAGGATGTATTTGAAAGGGAGCCGTTCATCGCAACCTTCAAAATAGACAACCGCACATTCGACATAGTCCAGATTCACACAAAACCAGATGACGCCGAAAACGAAATCGATGAACTTCTGAAGATAAGGACATCAACAAACCAGATATGGCTGGGGGATTTCAACGCCGACTGCTCCTATTACGATGAAACTCAGGAAGAGCCGTACAACTGGATTATTCCTGACAGCGAGGACACCACGGTAAAATCAACCAACTGCACATACGACAGAATCGTTGTAACGGATGAGTTGGCGCAAGCAGTCAGGGGCTACCATGTCAACAAACTAACGGAATACAACTATACCTTTCAGATAGAGATAAGCGACCATTATCCCGTGAGCATATTCCTGAATGTTTCCGCAGTAGGCATCGCATCAAATGTAACCAACACGACAGGAAGCACAGCGGCAGACAACAATACATCCACCAATACAACCAACACGACCGTAAGCTATAACATCAAAATCACGGCGGTTCAGTTTGACACCCCGCACAATCCGGAGAACGAGCACCTGAACGAGGAATGGGTTGAAATCACCAACTATGGAAACGACACGGACATGAGCGGATGGATTCTCTATGACGAGGGATACAAACACAAATACGTTTTCCATTCATTTACATTGGGTGCAAATAAATCAGTCAAAGTCCACACGGGAATCGGCTCAGACACAGAAACAGACCTCTACATGAACAGGCAATCCGCAATATGGAACAATGACGGAGACATAGCAACGCTAGTCAATGATAAAGGGGAAATAATGGATTACAAATCTGGATGAATTTATTTCATCTAAACCTCACCGAAGCGAATGTTAAAGTCTGCAAGCAGACCGCTACCGCTCTTCAACACTCGCTTCTCCCGTTTTTTGTGGAGAACACAATAAAGTTAAATCTGTTTCATAAATGATTTTAACCTTATTGTATTCTCCCCATGTAGTGCCTAACCCCCAAATTGGTTAAATTGCTCTGCTGTTGGTTTTTAAATTTATTCTAATTCTCATCTGTTCTTAAAATAGTCATGGATAAAGTAAATTAAAAGTATTATTAAGAGTAATAAGAAGGCATAAATAACTAATGGTATTAGTATACTCAAAAGCCAAGGATTTTTTATTACCTTGAGAATTATACTAAGTATACTATCAATGGATTTGATTATTACCAACAAAAATGTTGCTATAGTGATAATCCATGCAATATCCCCTCTACGTCTTCTCTTTCGTTCTTCCCTCAGAAGCTTACCATTGGTAGCAGGTTGTTTTTCACGTATAATTTTTAATTCAACTGCTTCTCTAATTTTACTGGGAGTTTCACTTTTTGTTTTTTCTATTCTAACTTTAAGAGTTTTCTTTTCCTTTGAATGAGCATTCGATTTCACTGTCAATCTAAGTAACATTGATAAGTTCTTTTTCAAGATCTTTCGTTAGTTCATGTCCAGCATCATAATCTCCATACAGTACTCCCTTAAAATCTCCAATTTTCTTTTCGTTACTCCCTTTGAATGCAAAATTACCCAGCCCGTCAATTCCTTCTCTGATTTGAATGAACCATTTTTCGTAATCTAGCGGTTTATAATATCCCCATTTAGACAAGTCATCTAATATAATTCTCGCTACTTTTTCTTTTTTGTAAAGTTCTCTTAACTCTTCAAGGTTCTTTGAACTTTTCACAAATCTCTTAACTATTTCATCTGTTGAGCCCACGGTTTTAATATAAAACTCATAAATAGGTTCGGTTTCTGCCCCCCTATATTCTTTGTAAACTTTTGCAATCTTTCCCACACCCTTTTTACACAAATCTAATGATCTATCAAAAAACCATTTAGCCTGATTACCATCCAATTCACCTACATATGCCGTAATAATTACTATTTTCGTTGAAGTCTCTGGACTTGTGCACGGATTAATCCGAATCTTCACATTAAAGTCTTTACTATTAACTTTGATATTCATATCTGGAAATCTAAGGAATCTATATTTCTTGATATATTCCACCTTTTCGTCAGGTTTGAACATCCCATTAAATTCCTCGGCAATCTCAGGAATGGCTTTGTTATACAGATTCTCTAAATCTTTCCCCAGTTTTATGATTTCATCTTCAGAAACAACAGTTTTATCTTCAAATAAACTACTGTACAATTCAGAAAACCAGAATTCCGCATATTCATATTTAAATTTATTGCCTATCATTTTTGTATCCCCAAACCTCTTTTTGAAGTATCGAAAGAGCATCCCTTCTTATTCTCCCGGAAAACTTAATTACAGTACCCCGAACCTCTCTTAATTCATGATCCTGACACGGATAAATATTACATTTAATTACTTTTCTTTCATTTAATTTCAAAAAAGGGCTATAAATATCTATTTTATGCTCTGGCTTTTTAAATCTTTCTGATATGAGTAAGACATCGTTGAGACTTATATTTTCTATGAGTGTCCAGTAATCAATGATGGGACATTCTACGTGTAAAATGCGTGTGTGTAGAATACAACTTTGGTAACTATCATCTAACAATTCATCTTTCATACATTCAAGAACATTCAAGAGGACTTTTAGATGTAACGATATGGAAGTTACCATCAGTATCTTCCTGCTTAAAAGGTATTATTAGATCTAAATTTTCCTTGGTCTCTATAATTTGTAGATGAACAGGAAATAATCCATTTTCTATCTTTTTAGTTATCATCCTAAGCCTCCATT
>Ga0190362_1000023_pt1 | contig 18717 bp, 17 predicted proteins | sample 48721856_MG_FD_163437 | JGI IMG/M metagenome (GOLD analysis project Ga0190362, IMG submission 163437) | Hydrothermal vent microbial mat bacterial communities from Southern Trench, Guaymas Basin, Mexico - 4872-18-5-6_MG | ecosystem: Environmental > Aquatic > Marine > Hydrothermal vents >...
TTATTTGGGCAGTATAGAAGTTGCCAGTATGCAATTACAAAAACAATTATTACCAAAATTCCAATCCCGATTAAGATTTTTTGATTAGTTTTCATCATAAATCAATTAGTTTAAATTCTTTAAAATACTTTTGATTATGTTCGGTTTTTACCTAATTATTTCAGCAAAATCGTATTTCCCATCCCCCTTCTCCTTTTCTCAATCAAACCCCTGCTTTCCAGCAGATCCAGAGCCCTGCTAACATTTGATTTTGAAATTCCCGTCTTTTCTGGAAGCTCGCTTTGTTCAATAATTCCATCCGAGTCAATTATTGCCTTATAGATTTTCTGTTGATCGTCTTTTAATGTTTTTACTATCTGTTCCCATCTTTTTTTTCTTTCCTCAAGTACCAATTCGCCAGCAGGTTTTTCAACTGAATCAAAGAAAAGCAGATACATCCCGCTAATAGCAAGAATGATTGACGCTACAACCAGAATTATTACATCCGCAAGTGTGAAAAATCCGGGAATTTGGGTAATCGCCGTATCCCGACCCTCTATAAAAATCTGGACTGGAGTGGGATTCAGCAATTTTATTCCAAGCACGAATACCGAAGCTACAAATAAAACTGCCATGAATATTGTTCTTCCGTGGATTTTGTTTTCCATCTTTTCACCTTCCTAAAAACATAAAAAAGAAAAGAAAAAATATGTTTGCATCCTTTACTTTGGAGCATGTGGTCCATGCAATGGCAACTTGCTGCAATCTATTGGTCCTTCTGGTCCGTAACACATGCCCATGCTTGGACTTTCGTGTTCCTCAATGGATTCTACTGTCTCACTATTTAAATCTATTGTAATTTTGTACCACTTTCCTTCTATATCAACTCCTAGAATCACCTCGTCTTTACTACTTGCTGCAGCAATCACATTGTATTCTTTTCCTTTATACTGTATGCCTTTTCCATTGGTTAATTTCTGTACTCTGCTGTCTTTATTGGCTATTTCAATCCACTTTTCCATCTCCTTTTCGTGTTCTGACTGTCTTTTCTCCATTTCTTCCTTTGTCATTTTGTGCAACACTAATTTATGTCCAGAGCTTTCCCAGACATACTCGCCTTCGGGAAGAGTAACTTCCTTCACCAATTTGCCGTCTTCATATACCTTTAGCTGGTCGTTCATTGCCACTGCACTGACTTGCTTCCCTGCAAACCTCAGCAGATTTCCTGCTCCCAAAACTGTTCCCATACCTGCCATTAACAACCCTGCTACTAACAGGATGCTAAGCAGAGCCAGCCTGTTTTTCATTTCGCCTTTCATTTTCTTTCACCTCCTTACATTTAGTAGCCACTTTTGGTGGCTCTGCTTATCCATAGGCTGAAACACCTTAACTATTATGTATGTGAAACTGGTTTCCAATTTATCTAATATTAATTCGGGATAAGATAATTAACAAATGACCATTGACAGATTAAAAGAATTGCTGAGCAAAGCTGTAGAAAAAACCTGTGATTCGGACATTGGTGTCGTATTCTCCGGTGGAATCGATTCAACAATAATAGCCGTGTTAGCTTCTAAATTCTCCAGGGTTACTGCATATATATGTGGTATTAAAGATTCGCCAGACCTGGAATATGTAAGTAGATGTGAAAATTTAAATTTTGATATCAGGATTATAGAGCTCTATCCCGAGAAGATTGAGCGATCCTTAGCTAAAATAATCCGAGCGATTAATGACACAAATCCGGTAAAGGTCTCTGTTGAGATCCCCTTCTATTTCGCCTCAAAAAGGGCCAGAGAGGATAACCTGAGCGTAATGCTCTGTGGGCAGGGTGGAGATGAGCTATTTGGCGGTTATAACAGATATCTGAGTTTTCTTCCGGATTACAGGAGGGTAGAAGAAATAATGGAGAGGGATGTGGAAAACATATACATAGAACAGATTAATAAGGACATTTCTGTATGTAAGGAAAATGGTATAGAACTACGTGCCCCATACATGGATGAAGAATTTAAGAATTATGCGATGGAAATTCCCCCGAACCTGAAAATATACGAGGTGAAGGATTCCCCAGAGTTTTCCTGTGTGGATATCGTAGATGGGAAGAGATTCATAAGGAAATACATCCTCAGAAAACTTGGACGTGAACTTGGGATTCCAGATTCCATCCTGAACAGAAAGAAAAGAGCCGCACAGTACGGCTCCGGAACGTGGAAGGTTCTTGAAAGGTTGGCAAGACAGAAAGGATATAAGAAAAAGGCAAGAAAAGCAGGAAGAAGGGACTATGTCAGGATGTGGCTGGAGACTTATCAGTAATTCCCTATTGTTGTCTTGCATATCTGCCCATAATCTCTGCCCTGGCGATGGTGTGCTCCTCTATAACCTTTTAACGGAGATCATTTTAGAGCTGACATTATTATTAGAGATGAAGGATTAATAAACCCATCTTTTTTTAGTGTGACCAAGATCTTCTTTTTCATTCTTTGCTATCTGTCATATATTAGCCAGAGATTATTAAATTCTTATCCAGTTTCAAGAGGAACAGAGAGACTGGAATTCTCGGATATCTCTCACTTAGATTTAATTCATCCTTGGTCAAAATAAAGCCGTTTCTGAATTTCATAATTCCTCCCAGATCATATCTCCTCTGTTTTCTGTACTTTACCTCTATGGCTATAAGCTCCTTATTCTTCACTACGAAATCTACCTCCTTTCCTCTTTTACCTCTCCAGTAGTAAAGTTCCCTGATTCTGGATAAATGATCACAGACAATACTTTCTATTAACTTTGATTTTTCCTCAGGATTATGGAGTGATTTCATCATGTCATGGAATGTCATATTGTAGAGAAATTTCTTTATGGAGTGATAGATGAAAGGATCCCTTATATAGATTTTCTTCTGTCTGAGAAAAGATACCTTCATAGATGGATCCATCTGGAACAGATACTCGAGAACAAAAGAATGCTTTAGATCATCAACATATTCATGAATCGTATTTACAGATCCAATATCTGTTTTTTTCTGTAGGGTTTCCCACCCTACGGGGGAAGAGGTGGTTTCAATTACTGCCTTTAGGATTTCCTTCAGATAATGATCATTCCTTCCAAGTTTTCTGAAGTCTCCTATGATCCAGTTTATATAATCTGAAAATAGATATTCCTCAATCTCCATATTCTTCATATAGGAATCTATCACCCTTGGAAACCCGCCAGTGATTAAATACTGATCCAATAGTTTGTTTAGATCACCAATAAACGGTTGTAACTCAGATAATGACTTCTCGATCAACTGCGGTTTGAATAAGCTGGTATATTCCTTGAAATTCATTGGTAGGAATTCCTTGTCTGGCTTTTCTATTTTTCCCCTCCTTCCTGGGAGTAATTCAGCAGATTTTTTTATATCTATAGAATGAGACCCTGTCAGAATTATTGTTGCCCCTTCGAGTTTACCTAGGTCATAGAGAACCTTTACTGATTTTTGCCATTCCTTTACAGCTGAAATTTCATCAAGGAAGATGAATACCCTCTCCTGGGTAAATGATCTTATCCACTCTATATAAGCTGAGAGTAGAGACATCAATTCCCTTTCTGTAACTATGTCACAACTATAATACATTATCCTCCTAGAATCTACCCCACTTAGAAGATCTCTTATCATGAGTTTGAGAAGAGTGGTTTTCCCAACCTGCCTTGGGCCCCTTATGGAGTAGATAGAATCTATATCGAGATTCAATTCCTTTTTAAGCTCTGGAGTCCATTTTGCCCTAGAATCTGAGAAGGCCTTGATGTGTTTATCATTTTCTATGGATTCCTTATTTAACCACCATGGATTAAAGGTCCTTATCTCATCTAGTGTTGCCATATTACCTTTTGGTATTTCTACTTTAAAAATGTTTCAGTGAAGTGAAAGTTTATTTATAAATAAACCTTCAGTGAAGTGAAAGTATTCCGATATGCAGATTGCTTTGTTAGTGGTGTTGATTGCTTTGGTGGGGATTGTGAAGGGTCTTGTTGTGGAGTTCTTTATTCTCTTTCTCAAAGAACAAATTCCTATTGTGCTCATTAGAGATGAAGGATTAATAAACCCATCTTTTTATGACATAAGTTCCTCTCTGCCCGTCCCATTCCCTTTTCGCTTCAACGATCTTGATTCCTTTCCCGAACATCGGGCAGTCGAGGACCAGTGTTTCAGCCTCGCCGCCCTCAAAGCTTAAATGAATCTTGAATCTTCTGTTCAACTCCTTCAATTCGTCTATTGCCTTTTCGTCGATAATCCTTCCCAGCCAGCCTTTATCCAGACCCTCCGCAGAAACTGAGGTAATCATAATTCTGAAGCCAGATCTCATAAGCTCATGCCAGTATTTCTCTGGGTTAATGTGCCACAACGGAGAAATACACTCTAGAGAAAATTTCTTACATATCCTGTCAATTCTCTCCCTCTGATAGTTTGAGGCAATTACACCCGTTAAGATCCCGTCCACTTCGTCCTTTACCCTAAGGATTAATCTTTCAAGGTCCTTCAATTCTTTTTCTTTCTCGCCCGAGGTCTTTTCAACGAGCAATGGAATCCCCATAAGTTCTGCCTGAATCTCGGTCAGCTCGATATTCGGGTGGTGAAACATATAACTCTCATGACTCTCTGGAATCATCGAAAGTAGATATCTAATATCGTGACCCTCCTTCCTTGCAAGATAAACCGCATACAAGGAATCCTTTCCCCCCGAGGTTAGTGCCGCGAGTCTCATATGTATCCCCTAATCTTGTCATATATTTTCATATAATCACATGAATGCTAAAAGCCCATAGCAATGTAGCTATTCGTGGAAAAATTCTAGTTAGATTCTTATGGGATTGATAGTTGGTTGGATTTTTTTCTAATCTCACGGATGGGCTATATTCCCTATCAGCAAATTTACCAGAGAACCTGCAATAGCAATAAGAATTAAAGCCAGGATAACATATATGATCCCCCTTTTGGCATCATCCCTCTCCTCTGGTGTAGTTGAGGTTATTAATTTATAGCCATAAATAACGAACATTATAGCAGCTATAATCCCTGCTATGTAGTAGATTATCTCAGTGATGCCATAAATTGTCTCATTGAGTCCACATATACTTTCGCATGCATTTATACAAGCAGTGTGAACATCACCTGTAAATCCTTGATCACTACAGTAAGTATCACAATTATCGCAATCCTTCTTGAGATCCTTTTCATAATCTGCATATCCGCCACACATCCCGCCACAGGCTTTTGCGCATCCTTCCTCTCTTGCACCGTGTGCAGTTATAGTTATTGTTTGTGGTGGATCTCCAAAGGTACAATCGCAAGTACATGTTATAATACCAGATGGTGCCGTGGTTGTTGGTGCTACTGTTGTGGTTGTCGGAACTGGTAAACCCTGAGGTATACAGCAACAGAATCCTAGTGCACAATCCGTATATGTATCATCTCTAGGGAAACACCTTTCTCTACCGTATTCACAGGCTCCAGGAGCAAATTTACACTCACCCCCTGCTTTTTTACAGGGTTGATCTGCTGGAATCTCCTTACAGTTTCCCTTACAGCACACCTGACCAGGATATGAAAAAGCATCAGAAGCTTGGGAGGTTATATCATCTCCATCACATGAATAACCTATATCACACCAAACACCACCCAATTCCTCACATGTTTTAATCTCTGTAACCTCCTCCAAACATGCTTCTTCCGGTGAAGTACTCGAGACGGGGGCTTTATTCGTAATCTTGCACCTACCACAATACAGTTTACTACTATCTGCATCTATCTTATCGATCTTAGTAATGCAATCAGCTGTCTTATATGAAATTTTCTTCACATATAACTCATCCGATAATCCAAGACTCAAATATCTATATACCACAGCATGACAATCACCATCATCTAATTTTGTATCGTATTGTCCAATATGTTCACAATGCTCAGCCATTACTCCACTAGACACTAAAATCAAGATCAAAATCCCCACCACAACCAGCAAGATGAATTTGTGTTTCATTCTCATTTAATCATTTGAATGATGACTTAAAAAAGTAGGATTTTTTGTAATCATTATTTCACGACACACTTCATCACATTTAGATCCTTTGGGTCTGGCTGAATATTTGGGCCACCTGGTAAAGCAACACCACCCATCAATAAATCCACCAGAGAACCTGCGATAGCAATAATAATCAAAGCCAGAATAATATACACAACCCCCTTCTTTGCATCGTCTCTATCCTCTGGTGTAGTTGATGTTATGAATTTATATCCATTAATCACGAGCATTATCGCTGCGATAATCCCCGCTATATAGTAGATTATGGATACGATGCTATGTATTGTCTCATTGAGTCCACATTTACTTTCACATGCTTTTTTACATGACGCTAATACATCCGCTTTTATGTCTACTAGATCCACTATCCCAAATACTGACCATTTAACTACCTCTACATCATCACTTAATCCCTGACACCACATATCGCAGTTCGTTGAATCATCGAGATAGTTAGTCAGTCCACCACACGAGGTACCCCATTTTTCAAGGCAATTTTTTTGAGCAGTTCCAAGTGCATATACCAAATCAGTATATTTTTTAGCTGTATATGGATCAATAAGATGTAGGGGGTTTGAAAATAGCTCCTCTAAAATTTCTAATGGTATAAGACTAGTATAGGTTTCCATACCAGTTGCCTTTATCTCCCCACCATGACATGTGCCCGTACATTCACAGATTATGCGATAAGCAGATACTGCTCCACTACACCAAATCAATAAAATCCCCATCACCAATATTGACTTGTAGAATTTCATCTAATCAAATTCTTTACCTTTCCGACATCTTTAGAAAATTCCTCCTCATCGGGCTTTATCAATCCCTTTAATTTTTCCATCCAAAGATTCGTATTTCCAACAAAGAGGAGAATGTCTTTTTCTTTACCCTTTTCCAAGAATGTAACTCGGATGTATTTACTTCTTAATTTTTCCTCCTCTCTGAAATTTTGTATAGAATCCAGAGGTAGATCCAAGACAAATTCCCCGTGACTTCGAGCCAGTATCCTCTCAGATGTAAGATACAGGCTTAGATCCCTGTGCCCCTTTTTACCAAAGAATTTCCCCTTTTTTCTTGGAAATAAAACGGCCCCTCTATCCAATGTCCTCAGCAATAATTCCTCCCCATGCATTAATTTCAATGGCTCCTCTTCCTCTGTGATATATTTAAAGATGTAATAACATCCAAATATTGCTATTCCCATGGAGAGCAAGGCCAGAAAGAGGTTTCCGATGATGAACTGATAAATAAAGGCTAAGACTATTATAGCTGCCACTAAACCAAGAAATACCTCATAACCCATTTCCTTTATTCTATCCTGGATCATTTTATTAAGGATTTAAATTTAAAGTTAATAAATATTCTATTTAAATATTTATTATGGTTCTATGTAAAATACCAAACATAATTGGGATTATACTGATGATTCTACTCTTAGAGCAGGGCAGGGTTGGAACTTGTGTAGATTCAGGTATTGTAACTCTTTTTGCAATAGTGACTCTTATTGTCTTGATAGTGGGACTTATCCCTGGTTAGGCATTTTGAGAAATTTTGAGAAATTTTCTATATACCTAATATTTTTAGATTATCCTATTTATATACCTAACAATAATATATTTAATATGCTAAATAAAAAGGGACACTTCACACCGATATCAAGTATGCTCCGAATAATTACGGTTGCACTAATGCTCATATTCTTGGATATGGGGACCAGGGGTACATCAATAGATCCGGGAATGATGAGTATTTTCGCAACAGTAGCCATAATTACAACACTGGCGAGCTTTATACCCATTTAGATTTATGCTCATTCTGAGCTCATTCTGAGATCGACTACATTACAGTGTTGTAGCTAAAAATGCGCTATATGTAGGTGCATTTTTTATTATCTTTATAGCCTTGTTCGTTGTGGGTTCAATATGCTCTATTTATTAGTAAAAAGGAAATATTCTATCGATGACATCAATTCTGCCAGAAGGAGGAGATACTCCAGAAGGGGTTGAAAAGGAAGTAGTCACAAGAGAAAAAGAGGGTATGAAGATAGATCTAAAAATAGTAGTTATTATCGTAGCCTTTATAGCCTTGTTGCTTTTATTGATGTTACTCCCGGGGGCTCCGATTGAGGCTTATGGAATAAGCGTTAGACCGGGAACATTTGTTTTATTGATTATACTTGTTTTAGTCGCCTTAATGTTACCTAGGGCTCTGATAAAATTTCTGGAGTACGAAAGGGGTGTTGTGTTCAGATACGGTAGGTTCAACAGGGTTGCTGGTCCAGGCTGGACACTCATATTCCCCATAGTGGAGAAATATGAGAAGGTTGATCTAAGGTTACATGTTTACACCATAGACCCAAAAGAGGTGGTGACAAAGGATAAGGTAAGATTCTTGGTATCACCAGAGGTATTTATGTATGTCTCAAATCCCAGAGATGCCATAATAAATATTAAAGACTATAAAGGGGCTGTTCTTAGTTATATTAATTCTGCTCTAACTCATATCTGTGGTAATTCACCATCAGATTACATTATATCGCACATGGATAGTATATCCCATATGTTGGAGGATTCTGTTCACAAGATATCTACCTATCCCGGAAGAGAATGGGGAATCGTTGTACCGAAGGTTAAGCTAACCATGGTCAGATTTCCGGAGAAGGTTCAATCTGCAATGCACGAAAAGGTAGCTGCCGGACAACTTAAGCTGGCGGCACATGAAAAAGCCGATGCCATTAAGATGGAGATAGATGCCATAAGGGAGGCTGGGGGTAAGCTCACGGACCCAGCCATAACCTATATGTATCTAGAGGCCCTAGATAAAGTTGCAAGGGGTAGGGCAACCAAGATAGTACTGCCATTGGAGATATCCAAGATTGCGGAGACAATAACCAAGAGAACTACTCAGCCTACAAAGGCCAAAATACCTGTAGACATGATCAACTACTACCAGGATGTTATGGATAAATACGAAAAACGTATAAAGGATATAGAGAATAGACTAAAAGAGGGAGAGATAAAACCCGAAGAGATGGAAGAATACAGAAAAGAGATAGAAAAAGAGGAGGAGGACTACACCAAAAAGATCAGAGAGATAAAAAAGAGATTGGGATTGAGAGATTAGACATAACATTAGATATATCTCTATCATCCCTTTATCTTCAGCTCCTCTATTTCAGCTACCAGGTGCATTGAAGGAACCTCCATTGCGGCTTCAGCTAAAACGAGTAATGTCTCCAACCAGTTCATGATTCCCACCATCACAAGTGGTGCTGCTCCCAACGCGAGGAATCCCGCCAATCCAAATCCAGTTTCCATAGTAGAATCTGAAACTAAGCTGAGTAGTGGTGTAGAAGCAATCCCAATTACCGCAAGGATTATTGCCATTAACGGCTGAATAAATATCCAAAGTATTGTCTGTCTTATTATACTCTTTCCGAGCCTCTGTGTAAAATGTATTGAATAGAGAAATATCCCAATAGGAAACAGCATTGTAAATACCAGAATCATGAAGTATCTCATACATATTATAATAAATGGAATACTGGAAAGAATAATTGAAAACAGAAAAATGAATAGCATTGGCCAGAAGGCAAGAAAGGGCATTTTCCATTTAATTGTATTCCACATATGATCCACGCATATTCTTAAGACCTTCAATGCGATTTCCATATTCCCAGAGTTGGTATTAATGATAAAATTCGTGATGTATAAAGAAACATCCAGGAATGCCTGAACTATGGGGATAGTAAAGATAACAAATGCTACGGAAAGAATTAACCTCAGTAAACTTCCCTTTGCCCTCGCCCTCCCCTCTGGAGAACTGGAAATGAACATGAGATATATAGCCAGCAAGAGAAAAGCCAATAGATAAAAGGGTGCAAGGAGCTGAATGAAGAAATTTACCTTGTTATCTATTATCGGATTTACATCCCCATCAGCAAGGATCAACTCTGGATTGCTCTGCTGGAGTATATTGAAAAATTCACTAGGTTGTAGGGCATCTCTCAGGGGGTCAAAGAATGCCTCTCCTATGAAGCCCGTATATAATGCATCTCTAATTATTCCACCCACTACCTCACCCACTACACTGGGCATTCCGTGCCTTAGTGAGGGTCCTATACTATCTGTAAGGAGAGCTATAGCAAATGCCCCCGTAGAGAGTATCATCAATATCGTCAATACCATGATGACCTTTTTACCCTTTGTTACCATTTTCATCCTATTTCATTGTTTCATCTATAACTACCGCCCCTATTGAGAGTGGAGCCGCCTGTAGCACTTCAAATAAAAATACGAGGAAGGCCAGCCAGTCCCCCACTCCCAAGATCATCATCGGTGACCCAATGAAAAAGAACAATGCTGCGATAAGGATATAGAATTCTGGGATATAGGAGGGTATGGAACCAATCACGGTTCCAATGATAACTAAGGCTAAAATCCATGCTATTGGCATGAATGTCCATAGAAATGTCTGCATGAATAAACCCTTTCCAATATGCTTTGTGGGATAAAATAAATAGAGAAAGAAAGCCAATGGCAATAACATTCCAAAGAGAATTACCATTACATGTCTTAGAAGCAACATGATAGTCAAACCAAATAGCAAGGTGGTATGAATGGCAAATAGCTCAATCCCACCGGTTCTGTGGATTAGTGTTAGTTTCCAGAACTTCTCGTATAAACCACCACTGGCTCCCTTTAAAGCACTAATTCCGGCATTAGCACCCATTGATATTAATGCATTGGCAAGATTTTCAGATATTATAAAGAAGACCTTCAATACCCCTGGGGAGAGAGAAATCAAAACCAGGCCTATTATCAGATTAGTTAGCATGCTCTTTGCCTTAGCCCTCCCCCTCATGGAAGAGGAAGCCATGAGGATGTAAAGTGCAAGAATAACTATAGCTAAGATATAGAATGGTGCAATTATCTTAATAAAGAAGAACATTCCGGAGGTTATCTCACTCATTGGAGGATTAGTGGTTAAGAGCAAAGGAAAACTATCAAAGATCTTTTCATAAAAATCTATTACCTGCCATCCAGTCGAGACTATCCAACCCTTGGCTACTAATTTCAATCCCTCTTTTATTGCGACATCAATTATACCTAGTAACGCCCCTCCAGCATTTACCAATGTTGATAGCAGTAAAATCACAACCAATAATGTGAAGATTCTGCTTTTTTTATCCATTTTATTTCATCAAGGTAAAAATTTCTTGAATAGTAAAACCATTACGATTGGAACTAGGATTATTGAAAAATGGGCTACTGCTCCGAAGCCCAGTGTCATTAGATTCGTGGTACCAAGATCTATGGATGTAAAAAACCATGCAAGCATATTGTTAATCCCTGGAACAGGGAAGATATTGAGGCATGTAATCTCTGGATTAGAAACCAGGGTAGTAACTGAGAATGCCTTTGCCACAGAAACCAATGCCAAGGCCATGAATGCCTGGATGAATGTCCATATCAGGAATTGCTCTAATATCGTTTTTCCAATACTCTTTAATTCGGGGATAAAATAAAGGAGAATTCCCAATGGGAATAGGATCATCAATGCGGTGAGGATAATATTCCTCAGGGATATTACCATATAGGGTAACCACGCGAATACATACACCAGCATTAAAGAAACTGCCCCAAGTTCGATGTCTGGTATCATTAACCATGTAGATAAGATGAGCATTCCCCATATCCCACCATTAAGTATCTCCCTAATAAGTTCCAAACTGGTTAGAGAGAAGATACTATCTGTTAAATACCCGGAGATAGAGAATATCAACCATATCAACCTTGATGATAATGATATTAGTACTAATGTAATTATCAGTTTACTTAGTAGAGATTTTGCATTTGCCCTCCCCTCTGGTGATGATGAATACAGAAGTAGATAGAAACCAATGGAGACTATTAACAGGGAATAGACTGGAAATAGTATCTTCAGTAGTATATTCAGGAATGGCAGAATCCCCTCAGTTGGAGGATTGTAGAGGATTACCCTATTAAAATTCTTGACAAAGGACGTTCCATCCTGATAGGCTAACCAGTAACCAATAGGTGCCGCAATAACCAAGCCCCTGATGAGGGGTTTTATTATGAGACTCTCCAGTAGAACCTCAAGCGATTCGAGCTTAATCCCCTTGGCTTCTGCGCTAACTATCATTAATAATATTATTACCAGTGCCAGTGCCATCAAATTCATAAATTTCTTTTTCCTCATGGTAAAAATCCTCTAAAGAATCTTATTATGAATAAGGGTGCTACGGCAAACATCAGGCACCCGACAAGGGGTATTACTGGTATAGTTATACCCCAGCCAACTTTCATGAAATCTTCCCCCAAGCTTATTATGGACTGAACAACGGTTAGAACTATCAAGGCGTTAATAACCTGCAGGAATGTCCATATAATGGTTTGCTCTAACATCGTCCTTCCCAGTGCCTTGGTAAATTCAAAGGAATAGAGGAGTATGGATAATGGAAATAAAACTATGAATACAGAAACGGCAAAGAATCTTATCAGTATGGGGAAGATGAATGCACCCCACACCAGGATCATGAAGAAGAGAAATGTATAGAAACCAAGTTCTATCTCTATGAATGTTGCTATGAAGTGTAACCCCTTTAGACCACTTAGTTCTAATCTTAGATCCAGTGGCGTTGCTCCAATGCTCGTATCCCATGCCTTTGTAAATACACCCTTTGCGGTTGGGGCAAGAATGGATGATGTTAATCCCTCAGAGACCGTCAGTAAGAGATTCATCAACTGGGGTGATACTGAGACGAAGATTAAGCCTACTATTAATTTAGTTAGCATTGACTTTGCTTCTGCCCTTCCCTCCGGAGAGGAGGAAAGAAAGAGGATATAAAAACCAAGAAATGCTATTGCTGGGATATAAAGGGCGAATACAAGTTTTATGACAATAACCATTAGATTGGATAACGTAGTAATGGAGGGATTCATCATCACTATCTCTGAGAGATTCGCTTTGAGTTCATTCAATCCCTCGGTTCCATATGAGGCTGAAAGCCAGATATACAACAACCTCTTGGCAATCCATATTATAATACCCATTCTATTAAACCCAGTCTCATGACTCTCTCCAAATATCTTGGGTATTCTTACTGCAGTTGATATCGACATTGCTACCAATATCAATCCGATCACTATCAAGATCTTAATCCTTGAATTCATTCTCATAATGGTGGTAATAATTTTCTAAGTAACATGAACAGGATTATTGGTCCCAACATTAAGGTAAAACAGGCGGCGAGGTCAAAAAAACTGATAGTAAGTGGCCAAATCCCAAATCCATAGCCCAATAAATCCTCAGGAAGCATTATCATCCCCGTACCTATTGCAACCAGGATTATTGCATAAAATTCCTGCACGAATGTCCATAGCAGGAGTTGCTCTAATAAAGTTCCCCCTAGTTTCTTTGTTGGATCAAAGCAGAGGAAGAAGATGGTGAATGGAAACAACAGTGTGAAGAACATAACCATCAGGTACCTGAAGGCTAAGATGCCATAGACACCAATAAAGAGTGTAATGCTTAACATGAGCATGGGTATTGTTCTCCCAGGTTCTGCCTCTACTTTTAATTTTGATAGAATCTTGTCCAGAGTGCCAAGTACCTTCACTGGCCAGTAACCTTTCATTCCTCTTGTTCCCCAGCTATAATGATGTTTCTTAATTTGACTTATAGAAAATCCAGTCGCATGGGTTACTGTCTCCGTTACTATCTCCCCCAGCGCATTTACTCCATATATGGCCCCCACTGTTAAAAACCAAGATTTCCACATCACCCCAGTATATGTACCCACAGCATCAGTTACCTCTTCCTCTCCCTGAGTTAGAATATTCTTCGTTACATTCTCTGAGAGTGTAAAGAAGAAGTTAAGTAGATGTGGGGAAATGGTGACTAATATCATGCCAATTATCAATTTGCTGACCATGGATTTCGCCCTTGATCTCCCCTTCGGTGAGGTAGACAGGAAAAGGATATACGCCCCCAATGAAACAAGGGCTAGGACATAGAATGGGATCAGTAGATGAATGAATGAGTATACTGTAGACTTTACCCCTTCATGGAGCGGGTCTGGATTTATCAGGATATATCTGTTTATATTCTCTGAAATGTCTTTGGTTACCGTCCATGTGAATAAGCCAAGGAGGAAAACATAAGCGAATGTTCTGATTCTCTCACCTTTCTCCTCTAGCTCTTCATGAGCAAAATGTTTCCCCCAGTGTTTAATAAAATGCTTTGGATTTTTAAGCACATGCTCCCATGATTTAAGTACACCCTTTAATGGTTTGGTTATTAACCCCCAGATTGTATCGATTATTGAAGCTGAAACACTACTGGAAAGTAGTATTAGGATTATAAATATTGCCAGTATCTTATTCCACATCCTTTGTGAATCTTCTCTTTGCATTTTTGTATTAATTCTTACATTTTATATTCCTTTAGCCATCGCTCAAATATAGGATCTGTGAATCTATATGCCCCTTTGGCTTTCCTTTCTAAGATACCCTTTTCCATTAACTTTTCCACAAATGGATAAGCAATAACTCAATCCCGGATCTGAGAGGGTTTTCACCATCCCCTCTACCAGTTCAGCTCTAATTATATAAGTTCATTATTCACCCTTCAATGTCTTCCACCCAACCTTTTAACAAAAGGTTGATCAAAATGAGTGGGGTGCTTCACACCCCACGAACAATTATTCTTCACCCTTCAATGTCTTCCACCACTCTCCGAAGTCAGTTCTCCGTCTCTTGAAGAATCTATATGAAAATAAAATGAAGATCAGGATCAAGATTAGGATCAGGAAATTAGCCAAAAATTCCCCATGGAAGAATGGTGACCTGAATTCTGTGCTGCCTACCGGAGCTTCTGCATTAGCTGGGGAGACAGGATTTGTAGCTGGTGAGATAGCCGCCATTGTTCCAGGGAAGTAAAAATATAATATAGTAAAGCAATGAATCTTAAATGTAAAGTTTGCAACTCCATTTGCATCTGTTGTAACATACCCATCATTTATTAAGGAGGGAGGGGATAAGAACTCCACCTTTCCGTTCCCGCTTTCTATGTATATTGGCTGATTTCCAATTGGAATTCCTGTATCATAATAAGTTAAGGTTAATCTCCCGGTTACAATCTCTCCTGGCTTGATGTTCCATGGCTCTGTATCGAATTCATAATCAATTTTGCTTGCCTCTCTTAGAATAACATTCACGTTCGGATTTGGAGATGATGGAAACAAGTCAATTGTAATATCCCTGAAATGTGAGTATATGGTGATGTTTGCATTTTCTTCAATATCTTTGGCTGTAAGGGTGTATTCCTCCAAACCACCAGTAGAGTTGATGATAGAAATTTTGAGCGTATTGAAGTCAAAGGTATATGTGGTTTTATGATCGGTTTGATTTTGCCTTACATTTGATTTTGCGGTTAGAAATCCCGTGAAATCATAATCCTTAAATCCGATATCAAAGTATTTCTTCATAGAGGAACGATTCTCTGTATATAAACCCACAAAATCATAATACTCTCCGAGATTTACATTATCGAGGTAGACCTTTATATTATTTGATCTAAATTCTATACTGGAGATTTCATCCTCAATTTCTACACACTCTCTGTTCCAGCCGGATGGGAGATCACAGAAAAGAGGTTTATAATCATTACATTTTAGATTGAATTTTCTATCTCCGTTCACGTAAAGCGAAAGATATCCATATTCTTCACATTCCTCAACAGCATACATGAAGCACAATTCGTTATAGGGAAATGTATGTAATGGTATTGGAGTAATTCTCTGTTTTATCCATCCATTATCCTCCAGTTTTACAGCATAGCCGGAAAAGCCATTCGGCACCCTGGTTACTTTGCCCTTGGTTACTGCCCAGTTTTTGTATTCTTTGCCCAAAGGTTTCTCAAATTCTCCATTCCTTATCCTGATTCCCTGTTCCTCATGAAAATTCCTCTTGGATTTACATGGATCTGGATAACAATCACTCTGGGGACATACACAATCATTACTGGGATCGGAATCTGTATTGGGTTTAAATTCCCCCCCAGTATCATTTATGCATGTTACATCAAAGCGATCATCTGGAGGGCACCAGCACCTCGGTGATGGACATTCCCTTTTACATACCTCATTGAAATCGAATTCTTTTCTTTCATAGCCATACGAGTCGTGATGTGTATATACCTTCGTTTCTTCATCACCCGGGGATGGGAATTTCTTGTATAGATAGTGCTTTACAGGATAAACGATAGGGAAATAACTTATAGTGGATTCATTTACCTGAAAAATGAACATTCTCAAGATATCTGGGTCTAGAGTAACATTTATAGTACCGGAAATTTCCCTGTTTCCCTCATCGTCCACGAATTGATTTATGACTCCAGTAATGTTGATCTTGGTGTTATCCAGAATGTTTTCGTGGCTCACATGAGGGATTCTTATGTGTTGTGTTGTCGTGGATACATCCTCGATGAATTCTGTCTCTTTTTCTATTCGTTTTCTAAGCTTTGTTTCTTGTTTGTGGCTACAGCTGCAACTGGTACAGTCCCCATCCTCATTATAGTTACATTTTCTTCTATACCAACAATGCTGGTATCTATCCCTGCTTTCACCACCACAACCTCTATGTATATCCCTATAGGTAGGTTCTTTCTTTACGTGCCAATCGAAATCATCACAGCTGCATGCATCAAGCACACACACCTCATTAGTACACACCTCCTCATCACACGCTACATAATACTTGTCCCTTCTGAGCATACTGATGTATTTATGCTCCGCATCTATTTTTAATTCATTTGCGGTGTCCAAGAGATTGTAATTAAAAACAAGATCAGAATTCACTATGAATTCTCTATCTGAATCTTGAGGCTTATAGATCCTCGTAATGGTATATGTATCGCCAGATTTAGAGAGGTATGCACGGGTTATTTCGAAGGGCATGTTTCCAGTCTCTATTAGAGTAAATGCAGGATGGGTTATATTCCATTTATTCTCCTTAATTCTGTTTTTATTCACTGTTGTGCCATCATCTATATCTGTGTCAGGAATGGTAAATGATGTAACTCCGAGCATAGTGCCATATGGATAAACGCATTTCTTAATCTTGTAGGAGCCTGGAGCGGGGTCGCCCCAATCTCCCCAACCGTTATTGGGTCCATTATGGCCGGGATAAACCTCAATCTCTTCTATGTCAGAACCCTCAGGACAGCAGTATGGTGTGGGTGGTGCAACACCGAAGTGTACGACCTTATATGGAATTCCATGCCAGTCTCCGGAGCATGTTGGAACTGGGCCAAACCATGCTACTGGTTTATAATCCACTTCTAATCTATATTCTCTGGGTTCGATCTTGCATGTTCTAAAGCAGTCTTCTTCACTCGCTATAACCTCACCAAGAATTTGCGTGCCTGAAAGTTCGGTGCAGCTATCTTTAACAACACTACAATCATTATCATCTTCACAGTGGGGGGTTGGAGAATCTACAATACAATGAGAACATTCATCACTACCAGAGCCACCACACGATGAACTGCCGCCCTCTCTAAATGCAGAACAGCCATCCAGCATATCGCAATCCTTTTTTGCATCACAAGCAAATTTACATATATCGGGTCTATCAAAACCACTACCATCATAAATGCTTCCAATCCCAGTAGGGGTCCACTCCCAGCAAAGTTTATTATCCTCTAAAAAAGGAGTCACCATGAAGACATTACCCCACGAGGAATCAAATAATGGCCCAGAACCTTGTTTAGATTGTGAAGGGAATGTCTTGAAATCGCACTCTGCTATCACTACCGGAATTAAGAACAGTATCGCCGAGATCAGTAGCAGATCCCTTTTAAGGTGTTTATTTTCCTTTGGCATTTTATATCTTTATAGAGGTTGCAATTTCTTGCAACCTTTGCAACCTGCTAAACCGTTATCCCACAGTAAAATTTGCTCTAAACCAATTCCTCTATCTCTTGGTCATAATTCCATCTCCTTATATCATAAATATATGAGGAATCAGCAGGATGGGTTTCGTTAATGGGATGCATATCGGTAAGGGAATACCATCCATAGTTAACTGCATAACATTGCCTAGTATCCTTTAGATGTGTCTTAAAGCAGTAGACTTGGTTAGCCCTTGCTTCTGATGCAAATTCCCCTATGGGCTTTAACCATCCTGGTAATACTATTTTATACCATTCATTTAATTTCTTGTATAGTTTCTCATCCTTGAAAAAGGTATTACAGAGTTCTTTATATTGTGCCTGATGCAGAATCGTTTCAATTGTGTAGTCCTCTTCCTTACATGTTTTGATTTCATAGGTAGTATATTCCTGCTGATTTAGTAGATAATGAAGAGAATTCCCATTCGGTAATTTTGTTTCAATATCCTGCCATACCTCTGCATCCACAACTCCGTAGTCCTGGCCACTCTCACAGATTGGCAATGGGGAATTTATTGTCTTTTGAGTAACGGCATCGTAAATACCCCTCCATGCAGTGCTAACAACCGTTTCCCAAAAACCACCGGGAAACGCCTCTTTTTTATAAACCCCATACATGGTGAAATCCCCTCCCACCTCATTACAACTTCCATCGAGGATCAGTTGGTGAGTGTAGATGAAGGGATCGGAGACATTCCTAGCT
>Ga0190362_1000024_pt1 | contig 18693 bp, 13 predicted proteins | sample 48721856_MG_FD_163437 | JGI IMG/M metagenome (GOLD analysis project Ga0190362, IMG submission 163437) | Hydrothermal vent microbial mat bacterial communities from Southern Trench, Guaymas Basin, Mexico - 4872-18-5-6_MG | ecosystem: Environmental > Aquatic > Marine > Hydrothermal vents >...
CTGGATAATCTTAAGAGAAAACTTGAGGAGTTAAAGAAGTTAAAGAAACTTTGGCAAAAGGCGGCTAATGGAGAAATACTTCCAATAGGCATATTTCCGGAACAAATCAGGGGTTTGGTTTGGATAAAGAGAAGATTAAAGAAAAGTGATTTGAACAGGTTAGCTGAGATAGAGATAGCATTTACAGACGATCCGATGAATAGAAAATTCCTGATTGATAATGGGATTATAACCGCGAATACTGGATATTTGAGTGAATTTGAAGGATGTGGTTATGTCTACGCTAAGGATATTGCAAAGATAAAGGATGAGTATATGAAAGAGATAAAGAGTATATCGTTGAAGGAGATCATTGAGGATTATAGAACTGGTCGGGGTTGATCAGGTAGATAAGTGCGGTTTTACTTATGTTTTATTTATTTTATTTTTTTATTTATTTAATAGTATCTTTATATTTTTTAATGGTATCTATAGTATCGTAGGTAAAAAATGAGGGTAAAAATAGAAAGGGTAAAAACGGGGGTAGATGGTTTGGATAAACTCATAGAGGGTGGTTTTCCAAAGGGTCACTGCATCCTTCTCTCCGGTGCCCCTGGAACGGGAAAGACCATATTCGGAGTGCAGTATATCTATGAGGGTGCAAAGAATGGTGAAAAGGGACTATATATAACATTTACTGAGGATATCGATGATATATCTCTCCAGGCAAGTGTTTTTGGTTTAGATCTCCAAAAATTGATAAAGAATGGCAGCCTTAAATTACTACACATAGATATAGAAAAATTCGATATAAAGGATATAATAAGTGAGGTAAAAAAAGGGAAATATCAGAGATTGGTAATTGATTCACTTTCTGCCATAATCTCACATCCTGTAGCATTGGAGGATGTTGATGTATCCTATGTACTCAGAGACAGGTTAGATAGATTACTTCCCTCACCACTTCATATGGAGGTAGCTACCAGGCTATTGGTAAATAAGATCGTATCGGAAATTAAGGGTTTAGATTGTACTTCTATAATTATATCGGAATTGGTAGAGGGTGTTGGTGGTCTAAGCAGGGATACGGTTTCTGAATTCTTGGTGGATGGCGTTATCACGCTCCAATATGTAATGGTCGGCATAGAATCCAGTAGGAATTTGATGATACGAAAGATGAGGGCTACAGCACATTCTGAGAATATTCATCCCATAGAATTCAAAAAAGGGGTTGGTATGAGTGTTTTGATGCCCTGATTTTTTAATTTGTTAGTTTCTTTCCCTATCCCAACCCACCAACCAGATCCATCAATACAGCCTTAGGATCCTTTGCCTTTACAACTCCGGAAGCAAGGAGAACGCCCTCTGTTCCCAATTCGATAGCTTTCTTTATATCTTCACCCTTAGTTATTCCAGCTCCACAAAGGACCCCGACCTTTGGATTCACCTCCTTTGCTGCGTCAACACTTCCAGAGACTATCTCTGGCTTGGCTTGAGAAACGGGGATGCCACTACCAATTAATTCTGGTGGTTCAACCGCCACGAAATCTGGACCTATTGCAGCGGCAGCTTTTGTGGTATTTATGTTATTGGTACAAACTATCGAAACCATCCCCAAGGATCTCAATTTTTCGATACATGCTTCTATATCGGCAAGTTTTATCCTTCTTTCGGAATGATTCAGCAGGCTCCCCGAAGCCCCCGCAGCCTTTACAGATTCCGCAAGAACATGACCGGTGTAGCTTCCAAATTTTATATTGTCAATACCCTGTGAATATACCTGAATTTTAACCTCATTAGAAATTCTGTAAATATCTGCAAACTGTGGCACTACAATAATTTTAGCACCAGTCTCTTTTGCAACCTCATCGCAAATCTTAGCCAATTTTAACGCATTATCTCCAGTAGACTCCTCATAGGTCTTGAAGTTTATAATTATCGATGCTTCCATTTTCTTTGAATTTATATTATTGAAATTTATTATATTTTTTATAAGTAGGGATTAAAAAACAAAAATAGGAGATCATACGCGTCCATAGTCTAGTCTGGTTAGGACCTTGGCCTTCCAAGCCAATGACTCGGGTTCAAATCCCGATGGGCGCAAACCCCATTGTATAGCCCCGTAGGGTAGTGGACAATCCTACAAGGCTTTGGACCTTGTGACTCAGGTTCGAATCCTGGCGGGGCTAAATAGAGAAAGTTCGGAATAGGGGCTATATTTTTAAAGATAAATCCCCTATTCTAACTGCCTATCCAAGTCCCCAATCATCCTCACTACCTCCTTCTTGATCTTTGTAAAATCCGATTATGTCGGCAACAATTTCCGCTATTCTTTTTCTTTCCCTTTTTTGAATTCTGGAGACAATTTTACTGAAAGTTACTTTATCTATCTCTGGATTAAATTTCTCCACAAAAAGAAATCCGGATTAAACCTTTTTTATAATGCTCACCCTTACGCCAATAATAATCAATAGAATAGAGTGTTTAAATCCCACAATTTATCCATCTTCAATAAATCTCCATTTAATCCCTCTTTGGTTCAGCGATTCAATAATTTTTAAATCTAAAGTATCCTTCCTCTCGCAGAGGGTCTATTACTTCTCTAAAAAAGTTATCCCAATTTTGCCAATCTAAATCAACTTCTAAATTAATTTCTCTAACTTTTTGTATGCCCTTATCTCTAAACTCTTTAGGTTTCATGGAGGGGTGGTTAAAGATATTTAAACCACGATTGTCTAATTTGTTATGACCTTAACTATAATTCATTTACTCCTTAGTAGATTTAGATATAAATATTCAAAATCAAAAGTCTAAATAGATATCTATAAACAATATAAACGACATGGACAGATGGCCGGGATGGGGTAGTTTGGTCTATCCTGCGAGCCTGTGGCAACCCTCTTCTTTCCTTAGGAAAGAAAGAGGCTCGTTGCAGCAAGCTTGCGACCCGGGTTCAAATCTCGGTCCCGGCCCTTTTGCAATTAATTTTGCAATTAAAATTAATCTTATTGTGATGTGATTTATAAGTCTAAAATTATATTATAATTATTATACTTTATAAGTTTATAGTAACTTGAAATTTTGAGAGATAGGAGGGTATTCCTCGATTTGAATACCTGATTAGATGATTATCAGAGGCAATACCTGGTGTGAACCTGCCAATAACTTTAATGCGGCCATTAACTCCAGTTGATCCTGCTGGAGACTACTGCTATTGGAGTCCGATTAAGCCATGCATGTCAGGGTTTCAGGCAATGAAATCCGGCAAACAGCTCAGTAACACGTGGACAACCTGCCCTTAGGAAGGGGATAACCTCGGGAAACTGAGGCTAATACCCTATAGGTGACAAGTTCTGGAATGACTGTCACTGAAAGGCATCTTCATATTGCTTGTTGATGCCACCTAAGGATGGGTCTGCGGCGGATTAGGCTGACGTTAGGGTAACGGCCTAACGTACCTACGATCCGTACCAGCTATGAGAGTAGGAGCTGGGAGATGGATACTGAGACAAAGATCCAGGCTCTACGGAGCGCAGCAGGCGCGAAACCTCTACAATGTGCGAAAGCATGATAGGGGGACTCCAAGTGTCTCTCTAAAGAGAGACTTTTGTAGTATGTAAAAAGTACTACGAATAAGGGGTGGTCAAGACTAGTGCCAGCCTCCGCGGTAACACTAGCAGCCCGAGTGGTAGTCGCTTTTATTTGGCTTAAAGCGTCCGTAGTCTGATTAGTAAGTTCTCTGTGAAATCCTGTTGCTTAACAATAGGGCTTGCAGAGAATACTGCTAATCTTGGAGCCAGGAGAGGTTAGGGGTATTCTGGGGGTAGCGGTGAAATGCTATAATCCCCGGAGGACCACCGATGGCGAAGGCACCTAACTGGAATGGGCTCGACGATGAGGGACGAAAGCTAGGGGAGCAAACCGGATTAGATACCCGGGTAGTCCTAGCCGTAAACGATGTGGGCTGAGTGTTTCTTGAACTTCGGGTTCAAGAAGTGCTGAAGGGAAACCGTTAAGCCCACCGCCTGGGGAGTACGGTCGCAAGGCTGAAACCCACCTTTTATTCACGCTCAATTTCGGTTTCGGGCACTCTTCTCTAAAGAGAAAAAGGTTGGGCAGCAAACTTAAAGGAATTGGCGGGGGAGCACCACAAGGGGTGGAGTCTGCGGTTTAATTGGATACAACGCCGGGAAACTTACCAGGGGCGACGGCAGGATGAAGGTCAGATTAAAGATCTTGCCGAACGAGCCGAGAGGTAGTGCATGGCCGCCGTCAGCTCGTACCGTGAGGCGTGCGGTTAAGTCCGTTAACGAGCGAGACCCGTACCTCTATTTGCTACCTTCCTCGTGGGAGGGAGGGCACTATAGAGGAACCGCTGGCGATGAGTCAGAGGAAGGTGCGGTCGACGATAGGTCTGTATGCTCCGAATCTCCTGGGCTACACGTGGACTACAATGGCATGGACAATGGGTTGCAACACCGAGAGGTGAGAGCTAATCCCTAAACCATGTCTTAGTTCGGATCGAGTCTTGAAACTCAGACTCGTGAAGCTGAAATCCCTAGTAATCGCTCTTGACCATAGAGCGGTGAATATGTCCCTGCTCCTTGCACACACCGCCCGTCAAACCAACTGAGTGAATTTATGACGAGGCTTTCTCATATGGGAAAGTCAAGTTATAAATTCGCAAGGGGGGTTAAGTCGTAACAAGGTAGCCGTAGGGGAATCTGCGGCTGGATCACCTCCAAGTTTAATTTATTTTTATTTTTCAGGTTTGCATCAGGTGCTAAATTGATAATCATCTTCAAGATAGCTGGCTACCTGTCGGTGAGGGGGGCCCGTAGATCAGCCTGGTAGATCATCCGCCTTGCACGCGGGAGGCCTCGGGTTCGAATCCCGACGGGTCCATGCGAAATTCAAAAATTATCTTAACAATTCATTTTTAAATCCATATTCATAATAATATACTCTAAGGTAGTAGACTTCTCGTCGGCCTGTGTAAATCACTACCTCTGAAATTTTTCAGGCTTCTTTTGTATTTAATTATTTTAGTGTGCAGTTCATGATCGTGAGATTGTGAATGAAGGGTCGAATGCAAGTAGGATTTAATTTTGGATTAATATAATCTTTAGTATCATCCTATTGCATAAATGAGACCATGCATAGATAGTTCGCCAGAAGGAGTGTGTTAATAAGCCATACAGGGGATGGTTTGGCTTGATCGCTGATGAAGGACATGGCAAGCTGTGATATGCCTCGGGGAGGCGCAAGCAGCCTTTGATCCGAGGATCTCCTAATTACTCCGGAAGGAGTAGGAACGCGGGGAATTGAAACATCTTAGTACCCGCAGGAAAAGAAATCAACCGAGATTCGGTGAGTAGAGGCGATCGAAAGCCGAAAAGGGCAAACTGAATGCCTTCTCGAAAGAGAAGGTAGATGTGGTGCGGCTCTAGTTTAAACCTTCTTCAGAGAAGACGAATTTCCCTGGAACGGGAAGCCTTAGAGGGTGATAGCCCCGTAGTCATAATCTGAAATGGTTTATAGAGTTCAAGAGTAGTGGGCATTGGATATTGCTCACGAAGGTTGGAGACATTAACTTCAAACCCTAAATACGTATCAAGACCGATAGCGCACTAGTACCGTGAGGGAAAACTGCAAAGGATCCTTAACGGGATGTGAAAAGAACCTGAAACTGTATGGCGATAGATCGATACAGCACAAGTTGTATCGTTCGTCTTGAAACACGAGGCAGGGAGTGTATATATGTGGTGACCCGAAAGGGGGAGCGAAAGCAAAAACCTGCAGCACTTTGGTGCGAGAGGTGTGGTATGAAAGTGCCATTAATCACATGTATACAACCTGAAACCAAGCGATCTAACCCGAAGCAGGACGAAGTCTCTCTGCTGAGAGATGGAGGTCCGTTAGAGGTTCTGGGCTCAATCCGTTCTCGTGACTTCGGGATAGAAGTGAAATGCTAATCGAGCTTGGTAATAGCAGGTTCCTCTCGAAATAGCCCTCAGGCTAGTCTGACCAGAGACAGACTATGGGGTAGAGCACTGATTGGGTATCTAGGAGACGAAAGTCTTCACTACCCTGTCAAACTCCGAACCTATAGTCGTCTTAGAAGGTTGGAAAAGGGGTTGGGGGGTAAGCTCCCAATCCGAAAGGGAAAAAACCCTGCTTATGGTTAAGGCCCCAAAATGCTAACTGAGTGTAAGTAAAGGCGTCTTAGGTCCGAGACAGTGAGAAGGTAAGCTTAGAAGCAGCTATCCTCTAAGGAGTGCGTAACAGCTCACTCACCGAGACCTAAGGCCCTTAAAATGGACGGGACTAAGTTAGCTGCCGATACCATAATTCTCGTAAGAGAATGTAGAGAGGTGCCTTGTGGGAATAGAAGCCTTTTCTTGAGAAAGGGTGGATCCTACAAGGATAAGAATCCTGCCAGTAGTAACAGCAAAGCGAGGTGAGAATCCTCGTCACCTGAAGGGCCAGGGTTCCTCAACAATGTTCGTCAGTTGAGGGTTAGTCGATCCTAAGAGATCCATAAATAGGATAATCGAAAGGGAAACCGGTTAACATTCCGGTACTATGTGAGTACATTTGGCAACAAAAGTTTATCTCCCAACACTTCGAGGTAGTCCGAGTATGATCGTCGTCATATCCAAGCAAGATAAGGTTGTGGAGTACTGTAATAGTGAGAAGCAACCTAAATTGCTATGGGTTATCATTAGATAATTCGGATGATCCTTGGAGACCATGAAAAGGGAGATAATCGGATCTCACATAATCGTACCAAGAACTGACACAGGTGCCCCTAGGTGAGAAGCCTCAGGTGTGGCGAGATAACTCTGCTTAGGGAAGTCGGCAAATTGGCCCCGTAACTTCGGGATAAGGGGTGCCTGCTACGAGGGTAGCAGGTTTCAATAACAAGGGGGTTCCGACTGTTTAATAAAAACATAGGTCCCTGCAAATTCGTAAGGATGTGTATAGGGGCTGATACCTGCCCAGTATCGGTACGTTAAATTCCGGTTCAACGGAACTAAGCGCCGATAAACGGCGGGGGTAACTATGACCCTCTTAAGGTAGCGAAATGCCTTGCCGCTTAATTGGCGGCCTGCATGAACGGTTTAACGAGATCCCCACTGTCCCAAGCAGAGGCTCGGTGAACCTACTATTCTGGTGAACAGGCCAGAGACTTCCAGTGGGACGCGAAGACCCCGTGGAGCTTTACAGCAGCTTGCTGCTGGGATGTGGTTATAGTTGCGCAGTGTAGGTGGGAGACTTCGAAGCCATCCTTTTGGGGATGGTGGAGTCAAAATTGAGACACCACCCTTCAGTGACTGCATCCCTAACTCTCCAGAGGACAACAGCAGGTGGGCTGTTCGGCTGGGGCGGTACACCGTTGAAAACATATCAACGGTATCTAATGGTTGGCTCAGACCCGTCAGAAATGGGTCATGGAGGATAAGACCAAAAGCCAGCCTGACTAGATTTCGACTATCAAGAAATCTAGACTCGAAAGAGAAGTCTAGCGAACCCCGATACCCCCTTAATGGGGGTTCGGGCTGATGGAAAAGCTACCCCGGGGATAACTGAGTGGTCGCGGGCAAGAGTACACACTCTAACCTTTTCGAAAAGGAAAGAAAGGTTGATGGTACACATCGACCCCGCGGCTTGCTACTTCGCTGTCGGCTCATTGCATCCTGGTTGTGCAGAAGCAACCAAGGGTGGGGTTGTTCGCCCATTAAAGCGATACGTGAGCTGGGTTTAGAACGTCGCGAGACAGTTTGGCGGCATCTACTGGAAGTGTGATTTACCTGAGGGGAAGGTCCATTTAGTACGAGAGGAACAATGGACCGCAGCCTCTGGTCTACCAGTTGTCTGACAAGGCATGCTGGGTAGCCACGCTGTAATCGATAAGGGCTGAAAGCATCTAAGCCCGAAGCGATCCCCAAAAAGAGGTAAAATAGGCTCCCGTTAAAAGACGGGTTTGATAGGCAGGGGGTGTAAGCACCAAGCTTCGGCGAGGTGTTCAGCCCACCTGTACTAATCGCCTATTCTGACACACTCCTAGCGATAAACTATCTATGTATGGAAAAATTCAGGTAGTGGTCGAAGGGCTGCCACAACCTTTATTAGAGGCTGTGAGGAAGTTCCATCCACCACTTCAAAAACTACAAAATTAGCGAAAGCTAAGGCAACATTACAGAGACGAGATGACTGCTGGTAGTCGATAATGAAGCTATGCTGAAGATACCAGTAGTCTTGTGAAACGAATGTTGCAAGGTGCAAGACCTTGAGTCGCTTAGACGAATGCCCTACAGCCAAAGTCAACTATGTTGGCATTTTAAAGGCTGACAAAAGATGGACTATGGCCACTGCCTGTAAACTCAGAAAGTTTGATCATCACTACGAATCTATCTGGGATTTCGCTCTGCTCAATCCCTCATAAATATGTGGTGAAGGAGGCTTTGAAGGTCGGACTGGGGTGAATATCCATATCGCTTCCACAGGTGAATTTTTAGCTTATATAATACCAGTTATACTCTCCACCCTAGGTTTATCCTCAAACTTCTTTTACCCGTGTAACGATTAACGTATTGTCTAATTTTTCCCTTCCAATCTCCATAGTTTCAAATACTAGGTCTAGATCCACATCTGTATTAACGCAGCCCGTCTTCAGAAGAATCACACCCTGGCATGGAATTCCTTTAGTAGAAACCTCCAACATCCCCAAATTTACTTCAGAGGGGCATGCTACGCCTAAAACGGCTTTTGGTTTTATCTTTTTAATAATTCTTCTTACAAAACCTCCCCCCGGTGCGATATATACCCCTTTATATCCTAATTCATTGGCTTTCTTCGTTATCTCAAATATCTTGCATTTTCCGCAGCCAACACACCGAGCCCCATCCACTGAACTGAATCTTGCCGGGCATTCCAGACTCCTCAGACACTGCGGGAGGATTACGATACGATCCTTAAATGGAACCTGAGCAAATTCATTCTTAAGCAAGATATTCCTGATCTCCGTACTTACGATGTCTATCATCGTATCATTTCCTCCAAGCACTAAGGTGACCTTCTTGGCTGGCATGTATAACAAATCTAAAATTGAAAGTAGTACTTTAAGAACAAGGGAACTGAATTTTGAATGAATAGAATTTATAACTTTGGTATTTCTAAACATGAGATAGGTAACGGTAAGTGCTATCAATAACCCTGCTATGAATAAAAATAACAGGATTATTGCTACCATCCCTATGTAGGCTAACACCTGTGTTGAAAACAATTCCATTTTTATTTTATGTCACGCATTTTATCCATTGCATTTTTCAGTTCTTCTATGCTTGCAGCACCGTAACTCATCCTTACACATCCTTTTCCCGAAGAACCGAATGGGCTTCCTGGAATTACCGCCACACCGTTCTCGAGTAATCTGTCTGAGAATTTTATATCATCAATTTCTCCCAAAGACGGGAATGTATAGAATGCTCCCTTAGGCTTTATGCAGAGCACATCCATCTCATTCAATCTCTTCATCAGGTAATCCCTTCTCTTCTTTAGTTCATCTCTCATTTTTTCTGTTTCTTTTTTTGCCTCTTCGGTAAAGGCTGCTAATGCACCATACTGTGCAAATGAAGTGGCACAGGAAACCGACTGACCCTGAATGAGATTCATTTTATCGATCAATTCTTTTTCACTACATGCTGCGTAGCCCAGGCGCCATCCGGTCATTGAAAATTCCTTTGAAAACCCATTCACCACTATGCATTTTGGATAAATACTTCCAGCACTGAAGTGTTTTCCTTCATAGATCAATTTTTCATATATCTCATCTGAAATTATCCACGAATCCCTCCTCTCTGCAATATCGACTATGCTCCTTATTACTTTTTTGGGATAAACCGCCCCGGTGGGGTTATTGGGGGAGTTTAAGAATATCAGCCTTGAATTGGAATTCTCGAAAACTGAAAAAAATTTTTCATCTGGAATAAAACCATTCTCCGCACTTAGGGGAAGCCATATTATTTTGCCACCTGAAAATTTAACAATGGACTCATAACTTACCCAAGAAGGATCTGGAATCGCAACAGGATCATTTTCATTGATAAGTGCCATTACAGCCTCCAATATGATCTGTTTTGCCCCAGTGCTAACAATCACCCTCTCTTTATCCAGGTCTGAAATAGAATTCTCATCCCTTAATTTCTCAACAATCTTTTCTCTCAACTCCGGAATGCCCCTTGTTGGAGTATAGTGAACCTTCCCTTCATCCAATGCTTTTTTTGCAGCCTCCTTAATCACCATGGGGGTGTCGAAATTTGTCCTTCCGATTGTAAGATCTATAATACCCTCTCTCTTTGCCATGGCGGAGTATTTAAATGTGGCGGATTCTTTTAATTTTGATATGCGAGATGCAAATTCCATTCTCCTATTTTTCTCATGTTTTTATACATTTACTTACTAATTAATATATTTCTGTTTATTTCTGAATTTCCAAATGAAAATAGGATGAAGCTAAAGGAAGAGGTAAAGTCATGGGTAAAGGATATAGCTGAGGTTCTGATTACACTTGCAGTAATCCTGATAGTTCTAAGATTACTCTTGGGGGCGCACATGCCGGTACCCCTGGTAGCGGTAGTCTCCTGTAGTATGTTGCATGAAGACGACGCCATAGGCTCAGTTAGTTATGGACTGGCTCAGGTTACCTATCCTATATTATTGGACAGTCCATGTTCTTATGGATCCAGAGTACATAAAAATTGGGTAAACTGGAAAGATTGGATAAAACAAAGAATATCTGGACGGGAGATAGAGAAAGAAATAGAGAAATTCCCACTCAAAAGCGGGTTTTCTGTTGGGGATATGATCCTCGTAATAACACCAGACGGTAAGGGGACTATATTGCCTTTCTTTTCAGAAACTAAGATTGGGGATGTGATCATATTCAATAGAGATAAAAAAACCAAGGGTAATGAGCCCATTATTCATAGAGTAGTGGGCATAGTAAGAGTAAAAAACTGGGAGATTCAGGAGATTAAAGGAACATTAGACTGCAAGACGAAACAGAATTTTGAAGAGGAATTTATCCCATATGTAAAGAATTGTCAGAAAGGAACAGGGAGGTGCCTCTATGGTGATTTCCCAAAAGAAAGTGAATTCGAATTCTATATCACCAAGGGGGATAACAATGAGGGAACGGATCAATGCAAGGCCAATATGTTGCCAGTCACCGATGCACAGGTAACCGCCAGGGGCTGGATAAGGATCCCATACATAGGTTGGTTAAAATTACTGCTGAACAGGATTCTTAATGTATTTCTTTTCTTTTTATAGGGGGTAAGGGTTGGGGGTGGAGAGTTAAAACTATAGACTGGGTAAAAAATGCGGAAAAATAAAGGTCGTTGTTCTGGGCATGTGGTATACCTACTAGCCTCAGTCAAAGAAAACACTAAGAATACCTCATGGTCTATAGATACGTCTTCTTTCCCTCAGGATAGTGTCATATAAATCGGGATCATTCTTTGACATATAATGAATTAACTGTGTAATGCTCCAATCTGCTTGCTTCTGTTCTATCCTTGCGTCTAAATGAGCCAGATAAAGTGGTATTGGATAACCATATTGCTTTGATCCCTTGGAGAGTTGAACTATTAACCGGATAATTTTATCAAATTCGTGCTCCCAATCCGGAACATCTACCCTCAGAGGGTTAGAAAGTTCCGTGGGCTGAATATAAACGGTGGGAAAATAGGCAGTTAGTGTTGAGGTTAATTTATCATTTGCTTCAAACTTGGATTGAGGAGTAAATTCTACTGTTCTGTATCTGGTATTCTTTGCCAATAATCTCAGGACAGAGGAATCTGTCATAAATCTGGGAAATTTTATATTGTACTTCCTGGAGAGATAATTCACAAACAATCTCGATCTGGAGTCTTCAGATACCCCAATGATGTGGACGGATTTTTTCTTGCACAATTTTAAAAGCCTCACAAATTTTTTCCTGTATATGGGATATTCATCACACTCTATGGGTCTTTTTCTGGAGTTCACATACAGAGAGCCATCCATAAACAAATACTCTGGATCGTGCTCTTCAATGCACCTTGCAGCCACATCAGATTCCATTGCCCCCCTCAAAAGTTCTACTCTCTCCTTGGTGTAGTCATCATAATCCAGAATGTTCATATCCAAGCCTCGAACAAATTTCTCATTATTCCCCCTTTTGGTTCTATCCAGAATCAACCCGGATGCCCTGATAAGATAAATCGCCGCCCCAAGCAGTTCCCTAATCCCCTCACCGCCATCCACAAAACACATCCTGGCCTTGATCTCAGATTCCGATTTTTCTAATGGCAGAATAAGATTTTTATCGGAGATAGTTTTCCTGATGGATTCTATCCCCTTCTTGTATCCCTCAAGGTCTTTCAGCAGGCTTTCCCTGTTCTTATTATATTTATCAATCCAGATCGAATAGTGACGCAATTTATTTAATTCCTAAATATTAACTTCTTAGTATATTAACTTGTTACACTTCATGTTTATATCACAGGTATCCCTCTATCAAAGATATATTTCTATTTTAGATATATATTTATTTAATTTTAATTGCTAATAATATTAACTCGAGAAAAATAAAAAGTAGGTGATAAAATGAATAGATATCTAGAAATCCTGTTGGGTTTGATCTTAATCGGATCTGGGGCCTATGGGATATGGTTCTTTAGAGATCAGGTAATGGTCGTGATCGAGGGATGTATTGGAATATTTGTACTTCTGATCGGTCTGATTTTCCTATTAATCGGGGTGTATGAGATATGAAGCTCAAGGAAACAGAGAGCCTGTGCCCGAAATGCATGAAGAGGATTCCCGCAGAATTGATAGAAGAGAATGGCTCGGTGAAGATTAAAAAGACCTGCCCAGAGCATGGCGAATTTGAGGATGTTTACTGGGGCAACATAGAACATTATAAGTGGGTAATGAAATTCCAGAATGATGGCGATGGGATAGAGAATCCGAGGACGAGAAGGACAGAGAGGGGCTGTCCATATGATTGCGGTCTATGCGAAGAACATAAAAGCCACACCGTTCTGGGAATAGTCGATGTAACAAATCGTTGTAATCTTCGTTGCCCGGTCTGCTTTGCAAATGCTGCAACTACCGGTTATGTCTACGAGCCGACAAAAGAGCAGATAAAAGAGATGTTACAGAATCTGAGGAATAATAAACCGGTCCCCTGTTACTCATTCCAGTTCTCCGGTGGTGAGCCAACAGTGAGGGATGACCTACCAGAGTTGGTGAAAATGGGCAAGGAACTTGGATTTTTGTTCATTATGGTTGATACAAATGGCATTAGAATTGCAGAGGATAGAAAGTATCTGAAGGCATTAAAGGATGCCGGCTTGGACTCCTTTTATCTTCAATTTGATGGTCTGGATGACAGAGTTTATAAAGAATTGCGTGGAAGGAAACTCTTGAAGACAAAGATTCGGGCGATAGAGAACTGTCGCAGGATCGGTCTTAAAAATGTTGTATTGGTCGTTACACTGGTTAAGGGCATAAATGATGATCAGTTGGGTGGCATAATAAAATTCGCCGTGGAGAATTCTGATGTAATAACGTGTGTGAATGTTCAGCCGATCTCGTTTGCTGGAAGGGTAAGCAAGATAGAGATAGAAAAAGGTAGGATAACAACATATGACTTCATCAATCTGGTGGAAAAACAAACTCATGGAAGGATAAAGGCAAAATACTTCTATCCAGTACCTTCCATGGTTCCAATCTCCAGATTTATCGAAGCAAAGACTAATAAACCAGCCACAGAGCTTAGTACTCACCCATGTTGCGGTGTCGGTACCTATATAGTTATTAATGAAGATAAGAGTTATACCCCAATAAATGAGCTCGTGGATGTTGATAAATTCTTTAGCATACTCCGGAGGGGTTACTCAAAAACCACAAGGCTTGAGATCGGTGCCCATTTACTTGGAGATGTAATAAAGAGTATTCGTGATCCAGAACGTAGAAGATTGATACAACAGGTTCTGAGCAAGGGAACATACAATGCTGCAGCTGCCTTCCATAAAAATGCGATAATGATCGGCTGTATGCACTTCCAGGATCCATGGAATTTCGATATAGAAAGGGTTGAGAGATGTACGATTCATTATTCTTTACCAGATGGTAGATTGGTTCCGTTCTGTTCTTACAACAATCTGCATAGAGAGTCCCTGGAGAAAAAATTCTCGATTCCATTGGAGGAATGGAGAGCTAATCATGGAAATCTGCCCATTTCAGCATATTGTTAGATGAAATGGAGAGATAAAATGGGCATAGTAACAAAGCGTAAGGTCGGATATTTAAGTATTATCCTGGGTCTTGCCATAGTCCTTTACATCATGTGGCAGGCAGGTTTTGGGAATATCTACAGGATATTAACACACCTCACCCTCGGTTATATCCTTATGGCTTTAATTATAGATCAGAGCATAGTTGGATTGGGAGCAGTTAGATGGATGAACTTCATTAAATCTACTAATGCTCGGGTAAAATTCAGAATCATCTATCTGATTCATTTGATTGCTTTGGCTGTGAATAATATCACTCCTGTTGCAAGATTGGGTGGAGAACCAGTTAAACTATACCTCCTGAATAAGTACACAAAACTTAAGAATACCATCTGCTTTGCCACGATGATCGCGAGTGGCTTTTTCGATCTGGGAAGCTTCCTTTTGCTGAATATTATTGCAATCCTGTTGATCTATTTTAGCCTCCAATTACCCTTAGCCTTTGCCTATCCCCTATTCTTCTTTGTTATTCTCTTCTCCATTTTATTTCTGTCATTAGTGCATATCTCAGTTAACAAGAAGGCATCATTATCCATAGCAAATTGGTTTATATCAAAGCTTGAAAGATTCAGAATACTGCGAGAAAGATTAGAAAAATTGAGGGAGAGAATGGATGAATGGGTCGGACACTATGTTACTACCATAAGAATTAGCCTTCGCTCTACATTACTTCTAAATCTATTTATTACCATCCTGCTTAGGATCTTAGAGTTTTTAAGGGTTTATATGGTTGTTTTATCACTTAATGAGCATATAGGTTTTGTGTGGATTATAGTGGCGTTAGCACTCTCAACTGTGGCGGGTTTGATACCATCACCACCAGGAGGTCTTGGTACAGTGGAGCCTGTAATGACAGCAGTATTTCTCTTAGGTGGATTATCTCTAAGTTCATCAATAACAATTGTTTTGATCGATAGACTACTTACAGTGGGAGTTACCTCACTCATGGGCTTTGGATGCGTTCATTTTTTGAATGTACAATCAGAGATAAAATACTAAGAGGTGATCAGACTGAAGAAAAGGAAAACAAATGAAAAGATTGAAGAAGAGATAAAAATCTCAAAGAGGTGGATCAGGAGTTTCACAGAGTTATATGCCTTATTATTCTTCAAGGCAAATCCAGATTCATCGGGCTATGACATCTGCAAGTTCGTTGAATCAGAATACGGTTTTAAGATCTCTTATTCCAGGATATACCCCCTACTGAATGAACTCGAAAGAAAGGGGATTATATCCGTAAAAGAAGAGGTCAGCAAATATCCTCCGAAGAGGGTATACAGGCTCACTTCCAGGGGAATCAGGAAGATCAACCAGTACAGGGATGTTTTCCTGAGATTTCTGGAGGAAATTTAGAATGGATTAGGATGGATATCTCAGTTGTAATTCCCACTTGGAATGAAGAAAAATACATTGAATCATGCTTGAAATCGATCCGTTCGCAAGATACCAGAGCGGAATATGAGGTAATTGTCTGTGACGCAAGAAGTGAAGACAGAACGATTGAAATAGCTGAGAAGTATGCAGATAAGGTTGTTATATCTGATATGAGAAGTATTGGCATTCAGAGGAATTTAGGTGCAAAACAGGCTACAGGTAACTATCTAGTTTTCATAGATGCCGATACCGTCATACCACCAAATTATCTTGAGAAGGTTATGGAGAAATTCGAAAGCGATCCAGAGTTGCTCGGTTTCAGTGCACGTTTCATCTTCTCAAAAAGGGATAGGAAGCTGGTCTTTGCTGAGAAGATCACTAATTCATACCTAGACTTCAGGAGCAAGGTGGGATTCGCAATTCTACCTGGATTCAATACCTGCGTAAGAAGAGACATATTTGAATCAATTGGTGGCTTTAGGGATGTCCCCCTAGAAGATGGAGAATTTGGTTTTCGCATGAGGAGATCTGGGAAGACGAAATATTTTACGGATTTTTATGTCATTACATCGTCTAGGAGGCTGGAGGGGATGGGTTTACTTGGAACCATAAGGTACTACCTGGAGATGGATCTCGCAACAAAAAATGCAAGAATCGGCAGATTATTGACATATAACAAATATCACAGGGTGGATAGTGTTATGCTCCAGAAGGAGTTCGCGAAAATCTTTAATCCAAATGTATTCATGATAGACACCGTCATCAGGAATTATATCAAAAAGAAAGTAGACGATCTACAGTTTGTGGATAAAGTCACCGAGATTTCAAAATCAATTGCTGAGTTAAAGTTGATAGCTAGGGTGGACAAAGGGGATGTAGACAGGGCAATTGAATTTATTAAGAAAAGGGCCAAATTAAAGAAATTAAAGATAAAGAAATATTAGTTCCCTAAACAGTATGTTCATACTAACCTTTCTTCAATTTATCTATCTCCTTCTCCAACCTTTTTATATCTTCCTTTGATGCCAGATTGAGCCCCTTTAATATTTTTTTAACCTCCTCGTCAATTTTTCTTTCCAGTTCCATTCTCTGTTGTTCTGACTTCTTCAACAGGTCCTTGACCAGGGCCTTCCCCTCCTTTTCGTTGATTTCACCTTTTTTAATAAGGTCATTTGCTATCTTCTCGGCCTTCTCTTTTGTAAGGGCAGCAACTCCTATTCCCAACAAACCAATCTTTCGTATATACTCCTTCATGATATCACCTCTTAATAATATTGATATCGAAGATAAAAACCAAATGAATTAAAATCCCAAATGAATTAAAATCTCCCACTCCTAAGTATCGATATGACCAAAGCCATTCCCAAGATCCCAGCAATAACAAAGCCAAGAATTCCCAATACTGGAAGGTCCAGAAGTAAAGGGCCATGACCTGTGAGCATAATTACTGATGAGCCAACAATAATTGATGAAATGATTAGACTTACAGAAAGCCTGTTGCTGGCGGCATCCAGTTCTGATATGGCCCTGTTGAGGCCCTTATGCTCCAGATCAATAACCAGTTTACCTTCATGTAGTTTGGAGAGAATCTGATTTAATCTCCTTGGAATTACGGTAATCAGTTCATTGAATTCAGAGATGTTCTCCATGAGTCTGCTAATTATCCTTCTTGGATGTATCCTCTCCGCAACCAATGACTCCACAAATGGCTTGGATATTTCGGTGAGATTGAAATCTGGATTCAATTCCCTGCAGATTTCTTCCATAGTTACTAATGCTTTGATTAATAAAGCGAAATTTGCTGGGATCCTGATCCTGTGCTTCAGGGCAGTTTTCATCACTTCATTCATCATGGTAGAGATCTCAACCTGTTTTAGTGATGTCCCATAGTATTCCTCTATAAGGTCACCGATGTCGCTCTTAAATTCCGGAATGGAGGTCTCATCACCCACTATCCCTATGTCCAGGAATTCATCCACGATCTTTTCTGTATCCTTTTGAATTATTCCAATAAAGAGGCTTGCTAATTTCTCTTTCATGTAGTCGTCTACCCTGCCCATGATCCCAAAGTCCATAAAGGCGATGACTTCCCCGTTCATTACAAAAATATTTCCCGGATGTGGGTCTCCATGAAAGAATCCATCTACGAGTATCTGCTTCATATAGGACTTGGCTATGTTCTCGGATAGGTTTTTTCTGGTCTCTTCTTCCAGATCTTCATCCAAGTCACTTATCTTGGTTCCATGGATGGCTTCCATGGTTAAAATCCTTTTACTTGTTAACTCCCAGTAAACTCTGGGTATATAAACGGTTGGATCATCGGCAAAATTTCTCTTAAATTTCTCTGCATTTCTTCCCTCAACCATAAAATCCAATTCCCTCCTTATGGTCTTGGCAAATTCCTCCACTATCCCAACGGGATCGTAAAGCCTACTCTCTGGTATGTGCCTCGTGACCAGCCGGGCTAGATTGAAGAGAATATCTAAATCGGCTTCGATTGTATCCTCGATCTCTGGTCTTTGAACCTTCACTACCACATCCTCTCCATCCAAAACGGCATTATGCACCTGAGCGACAGAAGCAGCCGCTACAGGATCCTTATCAAATGAATCGAACAGTTCATTTACTGGAGCACCTAATTCTTCTTTAATCTGCGACTCAACATCCCCATATCCGAACACTGGAGCCTTGTCCTGTAGCTTCTTAAACTCCTCAACAAATTCCATAGGAATCAGATCTGGCCTCATTGAGAGGATTTGACCAAATTTTATAAATGTAGGACCTAATTCCTCCAGAACAAGACGAGCCCTAACCGGAACGGGTATTCTAACCATTTCTTCTTCCGGTTTTCTCCTCAGGGGCAGTTTCAGTTCCAATCGCTCTATCAAATGACCAAAACCGTGTTTAATTAATACATTGGCTATCTCTCTGCTCCTTTGGATGCGTTTGAATCTTCTATGAATTTTTCCGAACATTTTTATTAGATTACTAT